>OLWA01000408.1_pt1 | contig 54742 bp, 56 predicted proteins | sample 1673251 | NCBI WGS metagenome assembly OLWA01 (sample SAMEA3178937, study PRJEB25190) | human gut metagenome | biome: human gut; feature: human-associated habitat; material: faeces | place: Austria | collected 2013 | reverse complement strand
GATTCTCTTGGAATTGGAATTTCTTATGGTATAAAACATACTAAAATTTCAAAGATAAGTAATTTTATATTATTTTCAATTTCTTTAATAGTAACAAGTCTTTCCATAATTATTGGAAATACTATTTCTTCCATACTTTCAGAAAAATTTTCTGTATTACTTGGTTCAGCCTTTTTAATGTTTTTAGGCTTTTATGGAATTTATAAAAACATTTCAAACAAAACTACTAATTATGATTTTAATAATTCAAATGAAATTGATAAAAAAGAAGCTATTTTTTTAGGATTAGCTTTATCTATTGACTCATTTTGTGTAGGCCTTGGAAGTGGAATAATTGGCTTTAATGACCTTTTATTGCCTATTTTTGTTTCTGTATTTCAATTATTTTTTATAAATTGCAGTGCAAATATTGCTAATTTATTATTATCCAAGTTTAATATTTCAGACAATATACTTTCTTATATATCATCTTTGGCTCTTATTTTATTAGGAATATTAAAAATTTTGTTTTAATTTGTCACATTTTAATAAATTATACATATTATTATATAAGATAGGCTATCAATTCGATTGTCAGAAAGGATTCTATTTTTTATGATAAGTTGTATATTACTTGCTATATCTGTTAGTATAGATGCTTTAACATTAGGTATTACATATGGTATTAAGCATTCTAAAATTACTAAAATTAGCAATTTAATTGTTTTTTCAATTGCATTTGTTTCAACATCAATTGCAATTTTTTTAGGAAATCATATTTCAAGACTTTTTTCCCCTTTAGTTGCAACACTTGTTGGTTCTGTTTTGTTAATTTTTCTTGGAATATATTCTATTTATAATAGTTTTAATAAAAATACTGAGGATTATGATTTAGATCATTCAAATTCTATTGATAAAAATGAAGCTATTTTATTAGCATTAGCTGTTTCGACTGATGCTAGTTGTGTTGGACTTAGCTGTGGAATAATTGGTATAACTGGATTTGTTTATCCACTTTTCGCTGCATTATTTCATACTATCTTTATAAATTGTGGTAATATTATTGCATATTCTGCTAGTAAAAGAATTAAACTTTCAGACAAATGTTTATCAGTATTTTCTGGAATTGTTTTAATTTTAATTGGATTAATAAGATTGTAAAAGAAGCTACTCATTGTAGCTTCTTTTGCTTTATGCTTCTTTTAATTTCATTGATAACAATTTTGAAATACCCTTTTCCTCCATTGTAACACCATAAATAGTATCTGCAGCTTCCATTGTTCCTTTTCTATGTGTAATTACTAAAAATTGAGTATCTTTAGCAAATTTCTTTAAATATTCAGCATATCTATAAACATTAACATCATCTAATGCTGCTTCAATTTCATCAAGTACACAGAATGGAGCTGGATTTATTTTCAATATTGCAAATAGCAATGCAATAGCTGTAAATGCTCTTTCTCCACCTGAAAGTAATAACATACTTTGAAGTTTTTTTCCTGGTGGTTGTACATTTATTTCTATTCCACTTTCAAGAATATTATTTTCATCTGTTAATGATACTTCTGCCATTCCTCCACCAAATAATTCTTTAAATACTTCTCCAAAATTTTTATTAATAATTTCAAATTTTTCTTTAAACTGTGTTTTCATAACATCTAGCATTTCAGCAATTACTTTATTAAGTTTTGCCATTGTACTTTCTAAATCTAATCTTTGTTCACACATAAAATCATATCTTTGTTTTAAATTCTTGTATTCTTCAATAGAATCAACATTTACACTACCTAATTCTCTTATATCTGTACGTAAATTATTAACTTTTCTTTGAGTTAATTGTACATTTTCTGGCATTGGATAATTTCCTGCATTATTAGGAGTTAATTCATATTCTTCCCACATCTTATTTATAATTTCTGTAATATCTTCTTCTATTTTGGTTTTCTTAACTTCTAATTTTGTAACTTGTGCTTTTAAGTCCTCTATTACCTTAAATTCATCAGTTTGTTCATCTTCTTTTTTAGTTAATTTTTCATTTTTTGCAATTCTATCTTTTTTCAATTTTTCAATATTTTCACCACTATTAGAAACTTGTGATTTAATTTCTTCTATTTGCTTTTTTGTTTCTTCTATTTGTTTTTCAAGTTCAATATTTTCTTTTTCATCTTTTTCAATTTGGGCTTTCTTAATTTCAACATTTTTTGTATGTGTTTCAATTTCCTTATTAATCATTTCTGACATTTCTTGAATTGACATTTCACTTTCATTAAATGATGATACAGATATTTTTAAGTCTGTAATATCTTCGTTTAAGTTATCTATATATGTTTGACTATCTTTATTTGAACTTGCAAATTCATCTATAATTGCTTGTTTTTCTTCATTTTCCTTAGAAATTTTAGCCATCTCTTGTTCATCTAATTCTTTTGATTTTAATAGTTCTTTTTTATTTTCTTCTGACTTTGAAATCTCTTCTTTTTGCTTATTTATTCTATCTCTTATTGTTTGAATATTTTCATCAATTGATTCAACTCTTTGTTTTTCTGTTGCATAAGAGATTTCAATTTCTTGTAATTGTTTTTCTAAATTTTCTGCTTCTTCTAATACATTTTCTGATGAATTTTCATATTCTTCTTTTGATTTCTCTAATTTAGAAATTCGTTCTTTTATTTCAGTAATTTGTCCATTTAATTCTTCAATCTCTTTACTTCTACCTAAAATATTAACTGTTTTTTTAGTTACTGATCCACCAGTTATTGTTCCAGATGGATTTATTACATCACCTTCTAATGTAATTATTCTGAATGAATAATTATTTTCTTTTGAAAGTTTTATCGCATTTTGCATATCATCAACAATAACTGTTCTTCCTAATAAATTTAATACAATTTGCTCATATTTTTTATCAAATTTTATTAAATCACAGGCAATACCTATTACTCCATCTTTTTTGCCTTTTATATTATCTAATTTTTTTCCTTTTACAGACGTAATTGGCAAGAATGATGCTCTTCCTAAATTATTTGTTCTCAAATGCTCAATTAGTTTTTTTGCATCTTCTTCTGTTTCTGTAACAATATTTTGTAAGCTTGCTCCTAAACACATTTCAATTGCAATTTGATATTCTTTTGGAACATCTATAATATTGGCTAAAACACCATGCATACCTTTTCCAAGTTCTTTTGTTTTTTCGCAATCAATTAATAATGATTTTACACTCTTTGTATAACCTTCTTTTTCCTTTTCTGTTTCTACAAGGAAATTATATCTTGATGTTTTCATCCTCATTTCATTTGTTAAATTAGCAATTTGAATTTCGAACTCTTTAATTTTTGTTGTAATTTCATTTTTTTGCTTTTTTATTTCTTCAAGCTTTTTCAAAATATTATTTCTGTTTGATTCTGTCTCATTAAATTCTTTTGCAATGTCTTCCTTTTTTATTCTAATTCTATCTATTTCAAATGTTTGTGATGATATTTCTTGATTTAACTGACTTTTTCTTTTTTCCAAATTCTCTATATTAGTTTGTTTTTTACTTATTTCTGCTTGTAATTCATATTTTCTGTCAGTGTTTTTTTCTATAATCTTTTTGATTTCTTCCATTTCAAGTTCTTTTGAACTTAATTGGGTAGTTAATTTTGCTAATTCTTCTTCTTTTTCTTTTAATTCATTTTCAAATTTTGCTTTATTTTCTTTTAGATTACTCTTCTTTGACTCTTTTTGTTCCATATCATTTTTTAAACTAGCAATTTTCTCTTGTAATTCTGATATTTCTATTTTATTTCTTTCTGCAATTTCTTTATTATTTTGAATTTTTGCTTCTGCTACATTAATATTAGAATTACATTGTTCTATTTGTTTTTGACTCTCAAATCCAATATTTTGCATTTCTTCAATTTTTGTTGTTATTTCATCAATTTCATCTTTTAGTTCTTCCTTTAAAATCTTTATTTTTTCAAGTTTTCCTTCTTCTTGATTTAATGTTGATTTCATTATTTCTTCATCTTGAACAAGTGCTTCTAAATCTTTTTTGTATTTATCAATATTGTATAAAAATAGTCCAATTTCTATATTTTTTAATTCTTCTTTTAAGTTTAAATATTTTTTTGCCTTATCTGATTGAAGTTGCAATGGTTCTAAATTTCCTTCTATTTCTATTATAATATCATTTATTCTTAATAAATTAAGTTTTGTTTGCTCTAACTTTTTCTCTGTTTCTTCTTTCCTTGCCCTATATTTTACTATTCCTGCTGCTTCTTCAAATATATGTCTTCTATCTTCTGATTTATTGCTTAATATTTCATCAACTTTTCCCTGACCAATTATTGAATATCCATCTCTTCCTATTCCTGTATCCATAAATAATTCAATAACATCTTTTAATCTACATGGTGCTTTATTTATATAATATCCTGTTTCTCCACTTCTGTAGATTTTTCTTGTAATTGTTACTTCTGAAAATTCAATTGGTAATGTTCCATCAGTATTGTCAAATACTAATGATGCTTCTGCAAATCCTAATGATTTTCTGTTTTGTGTTCCAGCAAATATTATATCTTGTGTTTTATTTCCTCTTAATGATTTCATACTTTGCTCGCCAAGTATCCATCTTATAGCATCAGATATATTACTTTTTCCTGATCCATTTGGTCCTATTACTCCTGTTATTCCAGGTCTAAATTCTAATATTGTTTTATCTGCAAATGATTTAAATCCTTGCATTTCTAGTCTTTTTAAATACATGTTTTTTCACCTTTGTTTTTTGATTTCTATTTGTATTTTATCGTAACTTACTAAAAATTTCAAGGGTTTTATTTTAACACATAAAAAAAGTACACTCAACGTGTACTTTTTATTAAGTTTCTATATCTATAGAGAAATTACTATATTTAGTTCCTCCTGAATCAACATTTGTTGAATACATAAATTGTAAAGAAAGTGCTGAATATACTTTATTTGGTGTTAATGAAATATCTGCTGAATGATATCTGTTAGCCCCAAAATTCCATGTAAATGTTCCACTATAACTAGACCAAATTTCTACCCAATTATTACTACTATCTAAAGCTACTATTCGAAGTCCAAAGTATCTATCTGACCACATTGAATTTGCTCCAATATTAGCTGATCCTTTTATAGATTTTATTACTGAATTTTCTGGATTTTTTACTGTATCACCAATCTGTTTCCAACCAGATGAAACTACTCCTGCATCGCTCCAACTTCTAGAAGCATGCATTCCAACTGTTATACTTATTTGAGTATATACTGTTGAATTTGAATTTTTTACCGTTATTGTTGCTTTTCCAATAGCTACACCTCTTATTATTAATGTATATTTTCCTCCTCCATTATAATTTAAACTTGCACTTGCAACATTTGAATTACTACTAGTACAAATTATATGCTCCGTTGTATTAGAAGGAGAACATTGTATTGTAGAAGAAAAAGTTTCACCTACTTTTACTGTACCACTATTTGGATTCGCGGTTATACTTTTTACTTTTGTTTCTACTGCTACTGTACATGTAGCACTACATCCATTAGCTGTAGTTGCTGTAATTGTTGTTGTACCATTCCCAACAGCTGTTACATTTCCATTTCCATCAACTCTTGCAATATTACTATTATCACTCTTCCAAGTTAATGCAGTATTATAAGTAACTGTACTAGGAGAATATTTAGGGGTTAACTTTACTGTTTCATGTCCATTAGTGTCTAAAACAACTTCTTTTTTATCTAATCCTAATGATTTTGGAGATGTTACTACTGTTACCGTACATGTAGCTATTTTTTTATTCCCTGTTTCTGCTGTTATTACTGCTGTTCCATTTGATACTGCTTCTATTTTTCCATCAGTTCTTCCAACTTTAGCAATCTCTGGTTTATCAACTGTATATACTACATCTGTATCTATATTTGCTCCTATTTCTTTATTATTGGGATCCGGATATATTGTTGTAACTAACTGATCTGTTGTATTTGAAGAACTTAAATCTATCATTGTATTTGTTTTATTTAAACTTATACTTGTTGGAGATGTTACTACTGTTACATAACATGAATATTTTTTATTATTACCTGTCTGTACTGTTATTATTGAATGACCATTTCTAATTCCTGTTACTACACCTTCTTGTGAAACCGTTACACAACTTTCATCTGACGTTTTCCATGTTAAACCTTTATCAGTATCTGCTGTCTCAGGATATATTACTGCTTTAAATTTATATGTTTTATTTGTACTTAAGTCTATTTGTAAATTTTCTTTATCTAATTCTATAGCTGTTGGAGTAGCTATTATTCTAACTGTATATGTTGCTGATTTATTATTTTTTGTTGTTGCTGTTATTGTTACTGTACCTGTTCTCTTTCCTGTTACATATCCATTTGAATCTACCTCTGCAATATTTTCATCACTACTTGTCCATGTAATTTCTGTATTATAATTTGCTGTTGATGGCTCTATTGTTGGTTTAATTTGTAATGATTTTATTGCTGATGATGTATCCAAGAAATCTGAGTTAGCACTTAAAGATATCGATACTGGCTCTTGATGTACTGTTACATAATTTATTGATTTTTTTCCGTCAGATGTTTCTACAACTATTGTCGCTCTCCCCAATTTTTTTCCCGTAACTGTAATTGCTTTATTTTCTCCAACTTGTTTAAAAACTACATTACCTTTTGCATCTTTTTTTATTTCTAATATTCCATCACTTTCATTTTGATTTGTAACTGTATAACTATTAGAATTTGTTAATATTTCTATATCCATTGTTGAATCTATATTTACTGATGGGTTTGCAGGTTTCATTCTAATTCCATCTTGATTAAGTATTTGATCATCTTCTACATTTTCTTGTACTTTTCCAGCTTGGTCTATTAAATATGTATTACCTGTTTTGGAAAATTTAACTATGTATAAATCTGCAATTATTACTTTTCCATTATAGCTATCTCCTGGTCCTAAAATATCATAATCTAACTTTTTAGATTTTGTATCACTATTTTCTATATATTTATTTAATTTATTTTCAATAATTGCTTTCCCAGTATCTCCTGATATTGCTCCTGTTTTATTATTTTCATCATCAGCTATTGCTTGAGCAGCTGCCCATTGAACTGCTTCTTTTTCTTCACTTGCTATTTTCTTTTTACTTGCAACTGTAGTTTCTTTTATAATTCCACTATCACTTCTAATATTTGAAATTGTAACACCAGCTAATATAATAAGTATTATTATAGTTACAACTAATGCGGTAAGTATGAAATGTTACTTTCTTCATTAAAATTAAATGAGGTGTCATACCCCTTTAAATAAAAATCAAATTTTTTATCATTATATATAACAATCTTATCAACAAACTCCTTACAAACATTTTTGCTAAACTTTTTTATATTTAAAATATTATCTATTGTCTTTTGAATCTTCTCCAGTATTTCTTCTGCATTTTCTTTCATTCTTACTTTTTGTTTTTGAGAATCTAATTCAATTTCAATTTTATTTATCTTTTCTATAATTTCGTTGTTTTTCAAAGAAAATGTTTCTTCATCCACAATTCCCTTAATGCATAAATCAAGTAATCTACTTCTTTCCTTCATTAATTGTTCTTTATCTTTAACAAGTATATCATTTAATTGTGTTTCTTGTCCACATTTATTTAGCACAAGTTTTATATATTGTTCAGTTTCTTTCTTTATTTCTTTTTTATTGATTAGAACCTCTTTTAAAGCTTTCATAAAACATATCTTCAATGTTTCATTGTTTACCCTGTCGTTATTGCATCCTATATCTTGTCCATTTTCTTCATGTTTTTTTCCGTATTTTGTTGCAGTATAACATCTCCAAGTCTTTCTAATAGTTCCATCTTTTCTTTTTCTATTTTCTCCACCAACATAGGAAGAGCCACAACACGCACAAACTAACTTACCTGAAAAAGTATGTTTATTTGTATATTTACTTTTTTCATGTTTATATATTTCACTTCTTCTTTCTAATTCTCTCTGCGTTGCTTCAAATAAATCTCTATCAATGATTGGCTCATGATGATTACTTGTATAAATAAATTCAACTTCTCCTTTATTTTCTTTTTTAGAATGTTCTAGGAAATCAACTGTATATGTTTTTCTTTGTTTTAAATCTCCAATATATTTAACATTTTGCAAAATATCTAATATTGTACCTTCTCTCCAATCTGTTGATTTTTTTCCGCTTCTTGTCCTTTTTATTTCAATGCCTCTTTCTTTTAGTTCTTTAGCAATAGTATATGCTCCCTTACCTTCATATAAATACATATTAAATATTTCTTTAATTATTTTTGCTTCTTTTTCATTTATAACTAATTTTGTTTTCTTTCCCGTAATTGGATCTCTAACAAAATCATAGCCATATACAATATTTCCAAAAGCCACACCTTTCTTCATACTTTGAATAACACCAAATTGGACTCTCTCTGATATTCTTCTACTTTCATCTTGTGCAAGACCAGCCATTATTGTTAGTCTTAATTCTCCATCTGTATCGAATGTACTTATATTATCTATAATAAATCTTACTTCTATTCCTAGCTTTTTTAATTCTCTTGTTTTTTCAAGCGTATCTACTGTATTTCTTGCAAATCTACAAACTTCCTTTGTTAACACAATGTCATATTTATTTTTTAGCCTATCTCTATACATTCTATTGAAATCTGCTCTTTTTTTTAATGAAGTTCCACTGATGCCTTCATCAGCATATATTTCAACTAATTTCCAGTCTTTATGTTGTTTTACATATTCTTCAAAATACAGTCTTTGATTTTCTAGTGAATTTTTTTGATCTTCGTGGTCGGTAGAAACACGGCAATACACTACAACTCTTTTCATTATTTCTTACCGCCTTTCTGCCTTTTACTCATTTCTTTTCCCCATTTTATTCTTTCTGATATATATCTTTTACAATCTATGTTTTCTGATTCTTCTACTACTATTTCTTTGTTTCTTAAACATTGACCTTTTATACTTCTTTTATCATTTTCAAATTTCATACATTCTAAAAATATTAATTTAAAAGTTGCCTGCATATATTCTTCTTCATTTAAAATATCAATATTATCATCTAAAAAATACACTCTCGATTTATTTTTTCTAAAGTATTCGATATAATATTGAACTGATAAATTAAATAGATTACTAAATTGTTCAATGCTCTTTATTACTATAATATCTGCATTTTTCTTTAATAAATAAGATAACATTTCAAACCACTTTGTTTTTTCTGATTTGTTGTTTTTTACGATGTCTATATAATATGTAATATTTTTTTCATTATTGTTTAAATATTTTTTTACCTTTTCTTTGTAATTTTCGCTTTTCTCTGCATTTTTAAATGCTCCATATACTAATATTTTCATTTCTATTGTCCTTTCTAACTTTCTATGTTAGAATAAGAACATAGAAAGTATTTCACATATTTTCTTGTAAAGACTATCTTTGTTAGTTTGACGGCTAAAAGATAGTCTTTCATCTTTTAATTTTTTAGTAGCGTTTACCTCCTTCCATTTTTAAGCTACTTTTCTTTCATAATCTTTATCAATCTCGATAATTGCTACTTTCATCTCATCTTCTGTGAGTAAGCCTTGTTCATATAAATCTTTTATAATTCCAACGACTATACATTTCTTCGCAATATCTGGCATTTACTTTCCTCCATAAAAATAAGGAGCTTCGTAAAATCTATAATCATTCTACTTTGTTCCTTTAATTTATACAAATGTACTTCTACTCCATTTTTTTCTATTTTATACATTTGACTTTACTTTCTATCTTTAATTTTTTCTGCTTCCTTTTCAACTTCTACTGGAGAATATAAATCTAATAAAGTTAGTATATATTCTCCAAATTGCTCATTAGATAATTCTAAATTTCCTGTATGTTTTAAATATTCTCTAGCAACCATTCCATAAGATGCAATTTGTTTTCTTGTAACAAATTCTGTTTTTTCTTCTATTCCTTCTCTGTGTAATGCTTCTTTCTTTATTTTATCTAAATCAATTCCAAGGGATATAATTAGTGATTTATCAACCCTTCTTAATTCTCCTAAATCTAGTGTTCCTATATAATATTTTAATCTTGATTTGTCTATTGCTCTAACTTGTTCTGTTAATATAAGTGAATTTTGTTTTAATCTATTTTTATAACCTTTTATAAATACATGAGTTGGTATAATTGACTTTGAATTGACTTTGCTTGTAATTGGTGCAATTATAACTGTTGGACTATACTCATTTCCAATATCATTTTGAATTATCACGACAGGTCTAACTCCTGTTTGTTCACTTCCTACATAAGTTTCATCTAATGCTGCATAAAATAAATCTCCTCTTTTTATATTCATTATTTATTATCTCCTTTTTTCTTATAATTTCTTAAATATTCCATTTGTTCCTCATCTTCTGTATTTTGTTCTTCTATACTTTTACATTTACTTGCTCCTAAAATTATCAAGTATGTAAATAAAGCAATTATTACAATTAAAATTAAAAGTATAGTAATAAATATTTTACTCATACAATCTCCTTTTTTATTAAAGGGTTATCTAAACAATTTAAGACAACCCTTTCAATTATTTCAAATCTATCGTTCTCCTAATTCATTAAACAGCAATTTGCTAAATTGCTTCACAGGAATTCCACCTACCTAACTTCGTTAGATTTATACCCATTGCGTGCGACGGCTCACAAATTCTATTTGCTTCAACGCTCAAGCTGTGGCTATATAAGAGTATCATTATACCTATTATTCATCTTCGCCTTATAAGTAGCAAACTTATATTTAAGAAAATAATTTGTAAGATTATTTTTAACTAGCTCTTAATAATAGGAATGTATTTAATGAATTGCTATTCAATTTTCAAAGTGCCTAACTTGTTATAAAAAGAAACAAGTTTGAGAATTTGTCCTCTCACTTGTTTCCTAACTAAATCGAATTTTTGCAAGGCTACTTTAAAAATTTTTTTATTTTTTTAGCATTTTCCTTATATTTTTTATTCCAGCTCTTATTGTTTCGCTTACTGCTTGATGGCTTGTCCTTTCTAATTTTGCAATTTCTTCTATTGTTTTATCTTCAAAATAATAAAGTTTTATTCTTCTTTTTTGAACATCTGATAAACAACTTATTGCTCTTTTTAATTCTCTACTTTCAAATTTTGCTTGTATAATGTCATCAATTTCATTTTGCTTATATAGCATTCTTTTATTAAGTGTTATTTCTTTAACTTCTGAATGTTCTATATGATTATCATATTCATTCATTTCTGATAAATCATCTAATTCAAATCTATCCATTGCATCAAAGATTTCCTTTTTTATTTCAACTAAATGTGTATTATTTTCTCCATCTTTAAACATAACTGAATATGTATTTTTTATTTCGTTATATATTAATGTATATGGATTATCCTTACTTTTTCTTCTTTTTGGTCTATTAACCATTTTCCTTTACCTCCAAAATCAAAATTTCAAATTTGACTTTGGAGTTGGCGGAGATTTATTTCTAATAATTGAAGCTCTTAATAAGCAAAAAGTACCACATGAATTAGCACATAATTGCACTAAATCAGTGGTACTTTTATATGTATTTAAATTATTCCCTCCAATCAACCATAACATATACACATCTCCTAAAAAACTAATTTTGTTTTCTGATGTGTATAAAAAGGATTTATCTAATGCGTAAATTGAATTCTCAACTTGCACACAATATAAATCATTTTTACTGCTTTTGATTAAAATGTGGGAACAAAAAGAAAAATGTGTGAAAAAAAAGATTTTTTCGACACATTTTGACAAAATATTCTATAATTCTCCATTAAGCTGTAAATATATGGATAAAAAAATCGTAAAACTACTGAAATATTCGCTCTCTCTATTGTGTTTACATAATTTTAGTGGTATAATATTGTCAGAAATTTAAAATAACATTTGTGAGGCAAATAAATATGGTTAATATTTTGATTAGCAATAAAGATGTTAGTTTTGCTAACAATCTTGAAAATATGCTTGCAAATGATAAAAATTATGTTTTCAAAATAACTACTACTGAAGCAGATACAATATCTAATTATAATAAGATAAATCCAGATGTATTAGTTTTAGATGACAACATACCAGATTTATCTATTGAAGATATTATTGATAGACTGTCTATAATTCCAAATGATTTCGGCAAATCGAATATAGTTTTAACTTTAGAACATAATTCAAGTGATGAATTAAATAATGTTGAAAAGGTTAGTTCAATAATTTATAAGCCTATAAATACAGATAAGTTAATTGCGTCTATTAGAAAAACTGCTAATCGTAATCAAAGACCAGAATTAACAAAAGCCGAAGTATCTGTATTTTTAAAAAAATTAAATTTGAACTGCTATTCTCCTCGGTTTCAACTACATGAGAGATATTATTTTATATTATTATGATCATTCGGATGAAATGGAATTCTTAAATGATATTCAAGAAAAAATTGCTCGTAAAAACAAAACAACAGAAACTAAAGTTAGAGATGCTTTAAACAGCTACATTAGAAAAATCAAAACATCTAGTTTTTCAAGCTACTCTACTGAATTAAATAAGATTTTATATAACAATGGTTATACAACTTCTTTAAAAGATTTCGTACATAGAATTGTACTTTATATAATTAGAGAAAAAGAAAATGGCAGATTACTTTAATAATCTACCATTTTCTTTTTAGTTATTTTTTATATACTCTTTATAATCTAGTATAATTCCTTCAAGTCTTTCTTTACTTGTTTCATGTATCATACTATTAAATTTATCTCCTATTAAATCTTGCACTTTATATGCTTCATCATTTTTAATTTCATTACTTGTAATCATATTATAAATTGGAGTTTCTTCTTTTAGCTCATTATGCGTAGTTTCTACCATATTTAATCCGTTCATACCATCTAAATCATATTTCAAAAATACCATTGTTGGTTTTAATTCTATTATTTTATGGTATCCATCATTAGCATTATTACAAACTGCCAATAATTCAACATCTTTTATATTTCTTAATATGTTAGAAATTTTTTCTTGTTCTTGTTTATCATCATGAATTAATACTACTTGAACTTTATTTCTTCTTTCTTCCCAATTTAGTTCTTTCCAAATCATTTCATTTTGTCTAGGTTTGAAAGAAACACATACAGGAACAAATTTGCCATATTTGTTATGTTTTGATTGATTAGTACAAGGAGTATCTTCATTCATCTTATGAGCTCTTAACTCATTTGTTGGAGAATCATCCCAAACTATTTTATTATCATAATATCTTGCTATTCCATACGGAGTACCTATCATTAAAGAACACACTCTTAACATTCCATTTGGGTGAACTAAAATTCTTGAACCATTTTTGCAAGAACAATAGCCATAATATTTTGGATTTTTCTCAAACTCTTCTTTTGTTGTAAATGATTGTGGAATTCTAACAGGTATCGAATATTCATTATTTTCAACCTTTGGTTCTATCTCATTCCAAACTTTAAACCAATCATTTATTGTAATATCAATGTTACCACTAAAATTATCTCTAGGAACACCAGTTTTAAATAGATTATGAAAATTCATTTTTTCTATTCCTAATTCTTCTGCAAATCTTATCATTCTATCTAAATACAAGTTTCCATTTTCATCTCTTTTGATTAATTCTTTACTTATACAAGATGTTATATCAATATTATATCCTAATTCTTTAGCTCTTTTTATATTCTTTACACATTTATCAAAAGAACCATATCCACGAATAGGATCATTAATTTCTTTTATCGGTCCATCTATACTAAATGTTATTTCATCTAACATTTTAAATTCTGGTTTTTCTAATAATTCACTTTTGAATTGTCCGTTTGTATCTATTCTTACATATTCATATCCTAATTCTTTTGATTTTTTTATTAAGGCTAATAAATTTTTGTTGTCATTTTTTATATCATATAAAGTTGGTTCTCCCCCCATTAATGTTAGCTTAATAGCTCCCATCTCTCTAAAATCTTCTAATAATTTTACTGCATCATTAAAGTCTACTTCTTTTTTCTCGACTTGAAAGCATATTTCTTGCTTATATAAGCATTGCACACATCTTAAATTACAGTCATCTATTAAATAGAAAAATATTTGTCTTAGATTCTTTTGAAAATAATCTGTGAATTTTTTATCCATCTTATAATTCATAATAAACTCTCCCAACTTGTCTATTTTTACATACTTATTATATAATGCTTCCAATAATGTGTAAATTACTAAAAAACTACGATAAATTCAAATTTACCTAACATTATTGACTAACATTTATATAACTGCTAAAATTCTATTAGGAGGATTAAAAAATGAATAAAAACGAATTATTAAAATTAGTGGATAGTTTAAATATGCCAAAAACAGAATATTATATTCTTTCAAGTGGTTCATTACTTTTATATGGTTTGAGAGAAAAGGCTGGAGATCTGGATTTATGTGTTTCTAATGAATTGTTTGATAAATTAAAAATAAAATTCAATTTAAGACAACCTAATGAATGTGGTTTTTATCAAATATCAAAAGATATTGAAATAATACCATCAAATAAAGATGATTTTAAAATGACAATAAAAGATAATTATCCTGTGGAAGATTTAAAGACTATTCTTAAATTCAAGCAAGAACGAAATACTCCAAAAGATCAAAAAGACATTGAAAATATAATTAAATATTTAGAAAATAATAAAATCTAACCCAAATGAGTTAGATTTTATTTTAAATAATCTTTTATAAACTTCTTATCTACTTTTGTTAATCTATCTTTCAAATAAATTAATTTTATACTATTTTCAGGTAATTCTATTGGCAATTTTACTTCATATACTTTCTTATTTTTTAAATTACTTTTTGCTGCTTCTTTCATTACATAAGCTATTCCTATCCCTCTTTTAGCTGCATTAATTCTTTGTTCTGTTGTAGGACATCTTAAAACCACATCAAGATTTATATCATAATCATTTAAAATTTTACCTAATCTCTTTGTTGTAGTTTTATTTTCATAAGATAAAACATACTTATAGTTTTCAAGCTCTTTTATATCTTTAATGTCAATTGGTTCATTTGAAATAAATATATTTTTAGTTTTCTTTAATTCTTTAATAACTAGTTCTTCTTTACAATCTGCTGGAACTGAATCTAGTATAGCAAAGTCTATTTTATTTTGTCTTATTTCTTCAATAAGTTCTCTACTATCTGATTCTGTATCTATTGAAATACACATATTAGGATAATCATTTATTGCATTTTCAATTCTTTCCATCAAATAAAACTCTGTTATATGCGAAGGACAGCCAATCGAAATTTTTGCACAATTCATATCATTTTTACTTTGAGCAATAGTTACAGCAAAATCAACTGTTCTCATTCCTAGTCTTGCATTCTCATATATTTCTTTACCTATTTCAGTTAATTTTAAAGGCTTTCTTGTAAATAGCTGTACTCCTAATTGATTTTCTAATGTTGATATACTTGTAGAAATTGATGAAGACGCATAACCAAGTTTTTCTCCTGCGTCGGCAAGACTCTTTGATTCTGCAACTACAATAAATGTTTTCATTAAATTCAAATTTACATTATTAGCTTCAATCATAATTCTCTCCCATTTTAACTTTTATAAAAGTATTTTTTTCTATGGGTATTTTACCTGCTAATCATTTGTTTAATTATCAATACTACTACATTATATCATATTATTTACATAATATCAATCAAAATTTAATTATTAAACAATTTTATATTCGCGTAATTATTTATTTTTTTTTAAAATCTTATTTAAATCAGGATATATTGCTACTATAACATCTTTTAAAACATTTAGTTCTTCTTCATTACATCTATTTATTATCTCATGTAAAATCTCTTTGTTAGTACTTTCTCTTTTCTTTTCCATGTTATCACCATAAAGCAATTTATCAACTGGTAATCTTAAAGCAATAGCAATTTGATGAAGTGTATGTACACTGCAAGATCTATTTCCTTTTTCTAATTCAGATAAATAGTTCTCAGTACGATTTATCATTTCAGCAAATTTTTCCTTTGTTATTCCAATTTGTTCTCTATAACTTTTTACTCTATTGCCTAAACCTTTCCAGTCTGTATATTCATATCTATTTTTCCTACTCATATTTTTTCCTCCACAACTAGCAATAATTTATAAACTTCTTATTATTTATATTATTGCATCATTTTAAGAAAATTATTATCAACTACGAATAGTTTATATAGTTATTGCTGGTTGTTTTATGAGTAAAATAAAATACGATTTTAAATCGCTTTCTTCCTTCTCTTTTTAATTAAACAATTTACTAAAAAATCCTTTTTTCTTACATGCTGTTTTAGTTTCTACTTTATTCTTTTCTATATAATCTGTAACTTGACCATCTACTACTTCTTTTATAATCATATTTATTATATCATCACTTATTGGTTTGTGTACTACCTCAAAATTTAATTCTCTTGCTTTTTGGTAAATACTCGGATCCGAATCTCCTGTAACTAAAACAATCTTGGGTTTTTGTTCAAAAGTATAATATTTTAATTCTTCAATCAATTCCATTCCTGTTTTCTTTGGCATTTGATTATCTGTAAAAATAATGTCCGGACTATTATTCAAAATACTTGTTAATCCATCTTCACCATTATATTCTACAAATACTTCTTCTACATTTTCATTTTTTAAAACTTTTGCTGCCAAATTGTCTGCCAATATCTTCATGTCATCTAATATTTCTACTTTTACTTTTATTGACATATATATCACTCCTCTCTGACAATTCTAAATAAATTAGAATATTAATTCTTATTATACCACATATTTTTATAATTTAAATAGTTTCGACAATATTCTCTCAATTTATTGAGAGGTTTTTAGCCATAATTTTGTTAAAATTTATATATGAAATGAGGGATTATTATGGATTTTTCGGATTTAGTTGCGATAAAAATACAAGAATTAATGAGTCAAAACAATATAACAATTTATAAATTGGAATCTTTAACAGGTGTATATACTTCTACTTTATCTTTATTTTTAAGTAGAAAAACTAAAACTATAAGATTAGAAAATCTATATTTTATCTGTGAAGCTTTAAATACAAATCTATCAGAATTTTTTGCCGATGAACGCTTTAAATACGCAGAACCAAAGGAATGGCTAAAAAGAAAAGAAGAAAAGTAATTGAATTTATATCAATTATTTTTTAATTTACTTTTTTATTATTAATTTAATAAATTCCGCATTTCTTAATTGTGGTAATGAATTTGCTTCTGTTATTTCTTTATGATAAAAATAACATGAAAAAGCTTGAATTGCTATTCCATGAGAGACAATGCAAATTTTTTTACCAATATTTTTATCAATAATTTCATTTATTGTTTTTACCATTCTTTTTTGAACATTTATATATTCTTCTTGTTCAGGCATTCCATTTGGATATTTGCTATCTATTAATTAATTGTATATTATCTTTTTTATTATATATTTCTACATTGATCATAAAACCGTTATTTTCTATATTCACAAAATATACTATAATAAATGTTTTTCTATCTATTTTTGTATTACACAAATTTCCCGTATTTCATCTTACGCTTAGTGTCATATTATCTTTAAGTTCAAGTTAAAATTAATAAACATAAATCTATATTGGGAGGAAATTTATTTATGGCTGTTAGAAAATTAAACGGTAATATGAATGTTATAGGCACAAATTTAAGACACTATCGAAAAGCAAAACATTTATCTCAAGCTGAACTTACACAAGAACTAAATTTATTAGGTATTCCGATATATAAAAATGATATTTGGCTTATAGAAGCAAATAAAAGAACAGTAAAAGATTATGAATTATGGGGATTTATAAAAGTTTTAGATATTTCTTTTGATGATTTATTTAATGGAATTAACGCAATTCTAAATGATTATTAAATTTTATTACATACAAAAATAAACCAAATAATTTTATTTACCCTAAAATTATCTGGTCTTACATTTTAATATTTCTTTCGATTTTCTACTAGATTAATACTAAAATTAATACATTTTTACCTTTTATGGAAGGAATAAACCTCTTTAATATCTAATACTTTATTGGAACAAGTCCATAAACTTGAACATCGAAAATAATATTAGAGTGGCACGAAAACCTTTGTTGTCATTGGCATTGGCAGAATTAGCGTCCCAACGGTACCCTGCTGGACTAGTGTTCCAGACATCTGTACCCCAGTATTTACCACCGCGTAGCACTACCGTAGTAAAAAGCAAAGTTTCCCAGTTTATCCCTAGTCAAAAATTTTGCTTTTGACTATATCATCTCGGAGAAAAATATTTCTTTTTTTTAAATTATATGTATTAGCAGTTTCAAAATAACCAATATGCCCCGTTAAGTATATTCTGGCATCTTTAGATGTAATCTTTCCTTCCTTTATTTCATTTAATAATTTTTTTACCTTCTTTTTGAATTTCTTTTTTCCTTTATCTCTAATTTTTAATCTATATTCATTTATTTTATAACCACAAAAATTTATTCCTTGTTTAGATTTAAATATCTGTGTTTTTTTATTTAAAGAAAGGTTTAGATTTTCTTTTAAAAATTTTTCTATTTTATTTAATATTTCTTTAGCTTCTTTTTTAGTTTTTACTAATATAACTGTATCATCCATATATCTATAATAATATTTAACTTTTAGCTCATTTACAGCATATTGATCCACTTCATTCAAATATATATTTGCAAATGTTTGTGATGTATAATTTCCTATTTCAAGTCCAGTTCTTCTATTTTGAGCAGTTAAAATCTTCTTTATTAGCCATAAAACCTTAGGATCCTTTATTCTTCTTTTTAATATTATATATAATATATTTTTATCAATACTATTAAAATATTTACTAACATCCATTTTTAATACATAATATTCCCTATATGATTTTTTCATTGAAATCATACCTTGTTGCAAATCTTTTGCAGCCTTATGCAAACCTCTACCCTCTAGGCAAGCATAAGTTGTTTTTATAAAAGATTTACCATAGTACGGCATCAAAAAATTATCTACAACCCATCTATGTACTATTCTATCTCTATACGGTGCTTTTTCTATTATTCTTTCTTTTGGTTCATAAATCTTAAATGAAGTATATGAGCCATGTTGATATTTTCCTGTTTTTAATTCTTCATAAAGTTTTTGTATATTTTCTTCAACATCCATTGAAAATAATATAACATCTTTTCTTAAAAACTTACCTCTTTTAGACAATTTATGCGCTTTCATTAGATTTTCATAAGTTAATGCTTTATCATACTGATTTCTTATCCATCTCGCCATTTTTATCCTCTCCAAATATAGTTTCTATATTTTTCGCAAGTACAACGCAACTATTATTCACTTGTCTTAAAGTTCCATCTAGCACTATATTATAGTTTACATTTGCAAATCTATAAACAAAATCTGCATTTTCATTTTTACATATTACAGTTATATAATTTTTACTTTTTTTTACTTTTAAATTTAAAATTGCAATTGCATATATTTTTCCTTTATCTACTAATCCATATTTTATACTTTTTATTTTTCCCATTATATAAACTTTATTCATTTTAGTATGCCTTTCATTTCTTACTGGGTTATACTAAAACCTAATCTTTTTTTACCTTTTGCGGAAGGAATAAACCTCTTTAATATCTAATATTTTGTTGGAACAAGTCCATAAACTTGAACATCGAAAATAATATTAGAGTGGCACGAAAACCATAATTTGTATTTGAATTTTCTGAATTATTGTCGTAACGGTACCCTGCTGGATTATTATTATTGTAATTACCACCGCGTAGCACTACCGTAGCAAAAGTATACAGTTTCCCAGTTTATCCCTAGTTTTACTTTACTTTGGATTAGATTTTATTAGTCCTCCGACAATCTTCCCTATTTCTGATAACTTGTCTATACTAGTTGTAAAATTACTTTTGGTTATTGATTTTTCTTCATTTAGTATTCTTAACATTGATTTATTATAACTTATCAACGCATCTATATTGTTAAGATATGTATAACCATTTTTTCTATTTTTATTTAAAAAGTGTGCATTTTCTAACATTTTCAAGGATGAAGTTTTTAGTTCGGAACCAATATTAAATTTTTCTACTCTTGGTATTTTTACCAAAATTTGAAATGTATATCTAACATAATCCTCTAATTTTGGAATTAAAATTAGATTTCCTGATGATTTATATTTTTCCATATTTGTAATCATATTTACTCTCCTATCCTATATAATGTTTTGCACGCAAGAATATAATCTCTTGCGTGCAAATTTTATGAGCAAGCTCATATATTTTTTCTTCCTATGTCCTAGTCTTTCCCTTTTACAGTCTAATTTATATTAATTTCCAATTGGGTAAACAGGGGTCAGAGCTACTGGATAAATAAAGTGGCACGAAAACCTTCGTAGCCATGGGCACTGGCAGAACTAGCGTCCCAACGGTACCCTGCTGGACTAGTGTCCCAGACAGCTGTACCCCAGTATCGACCACCGCGTAGCACTACCGTAGCATCGTTGTCCCCATTTGTCAATGGGTTCAACTCTGTTGTAAATTCACTAACATTTCCTCCCATGTCGAAAATGTTACATTTTGCTGTTGTTACACCTGTTGGTAATCTTGTTGCATTATTAGCCGCTTTAGTTTGACTTGCTCCGCTTGCGTCAATATATGTAACACTTTTGTCATACCAGTTTTCATTTATTGCAGTTCCATCTTGTGCATTATCTCTACTTGAGGCATAAGTTTTAAAGCCTGAATTGTTTTGAATAAAATTCAAGGCTGTATCTCTTGCATAGCTTGAACTTAAATAACTACTATTTCCTGTTCCTACATCAATATTCTTTGCATTAGCATAGGCACTACTCCAAATTAAACTTGCAGATGGAGTTTTATATTGTTGAATTAAATTTCCTTCTCCAACTTCATATCTTCCCATATAAAAACCATTATATTTTTCAATGCTTGTTTTTTCCGCATTTATTTGGCTAACAATTTCATCTGTTACTTTTGATGTTATTCCATTACTTTGATCAAAATCTGATAATTCAATTCCTGATAATGTTAATTCATCTTTAAATGCCTTTGACGCTGGGGTTCCGTCTGCTTCAACTCCCCATTCAGTTCTTTGATAATCAGCTACAGTACAAGGTATCCAGACATATTGATTATAAGTTCTCTTAATATCATTTCCAGAACTATCTTTACCTGTTTGCCAATTTACACTTGATAAATCTCCTTTATATACAACTAAACCTGAATTAATACTTGTTTCTCCTGCTACATTTGAGACTGTAAATCCTGCTGGAATAGTGGCAATCTTTCCGTTAGTATCTTTATATTTTTCTACTTTTGTTGCATATTCTCCTGCTACTAAAAATACTTCTTTTGGTTTACTATCTGAACCTTTTTCTAATAAATATGATAAATCTATTTCTAAACCATCTTTAGTCTTTACTTTTCCATCAACTAAATCGTTTCCTGTTACTTTCTTTGCAACAGCCGATACATCATCTTTAGTATACTGTCCATCACCATCTATACTTTTTGCAAGTAATTCTGTTTCAATTTCTTCTTTTACAGAAGCTATTTTAGTTTGTTCACTTGCTTGTTTAGCTCTACCGATAATTCCATCACTACCTGTTATAGTATTTATACTTACGCCTGCCAAAATCAATAAAATTATGATTGTTATAACAAGCGCTATTAGTGTAATTCCTGCTTCTTTTTTCATAGCTCTCACCTCCTCTTTTGTTAAATTTTATTTTTTGGTTTATTGTCGAAAAACATTTATAATAAACCTTTATTATAATATACTAAAACAAAATTTTTTTCAATAAAATTTGAAAAAAATTTAATTTTTGAAGATATTTCATTGAATTTTGTAAAATTCATTGACTAATATACTTATATTTGATAAATTAATTAAAAATATACTAAAGATTTTAGAATTGATTATGTGAAAAGAGGTGAAAATAGATGAATAAAGCTGAATTAGTAAATGCTATGGCTACAGAAACTGGTGTTTCTAAAAAAGATGTAGAAAAAGTTTTAAATTCTTTTATTAATGTTGTTTCTAACGAAATGGCTAACAAAGGTAAAGTTCAATTAGTTGGATTTGGTACTTTTGAAACAAGGCAAAGAGCTGCAAGAACTGGATTAAATCCTCAAACTAAAGAGGAAATAAAAATACCTGCTTGTACAGCACCTGCTTTCAAAGCTGGAAAAGCATTAAAAGATAAAGTTAATAAATAAACAAAAAAAGAAGTGATATCAACCAATTAAGATCGATACCACTTCTTTTTCATTTATATGCAGGTGTTCCAAATCCTCTTATTACACTACTATCTATACTATACTTATTTTCTTTGCATACATCTCCTCTTGTATTACCTTCGACAGTATAAATAATTCCATTTTCAACTCTTGATACTATACCTACATGATCAGCTAATCCATCATTTGAATCAGCCCAATCAAAGAATATTATATCTCCTGACTTTGGTGTGTAACCTTTTTCTTGCCATAATCCACAAGTTTTAAACCAAGCTACACCTTCACTTTCGCAACTTGCAAATTTAGGAATTATTCCCGCTTCTATATAGCCACATTCATTTGCACACCAAGAAACAAAGCACGCACACCATTCCACTCTTGAATTATAACCATACCAAGACCAGAAGGGTTGTCCTCCAATATTTCCAATTTGTTTTTTTGCAACTTCAACTATATCCGTATTTCCAACTGATGAACCATAAATTACAGATGACCACAAACTTGCGTACTGTTTATCTAATAATTCTGCTAATTGTTTATTTTGCTCAATACTAAAATTATATTTTTGTGCCATCTCTAGTGCATCTTTTCCGTTTACATTAATATGAAGCACTATTTTCTTTTTATTATCTTTATATGTTACTTCTTCTGTTGATGAAGTTATTTCATTCATTTCCCAAAATATTTCTTTTAATATTGATATTTTATTGTTATCTAATGTCATAACTTCTGCATCATTTTTCCCATTACTAATTTTCACAGTATATACTGCTAAAATATCTTTCCATTCTGCTCTTTTTGAATTAATATCATATTCATCGTGTTTATTATCTTTTTGTATTTGCGTCATTTTATTTATAAATTCTGTATTTAGATTTGATATTACTCTATCCATTGTTACAACTTGTTGTTCTCCATTTATAGTAATTTTACTACCCGTATCTTGACTAGATAAAAATATTCCAAATATTGAATGAGCAATTAATGCTACAAGACAAACTACAACTATAATTATAACAGAAATCCATCCACCAGCTATAATTAATGCTATTAATGATTTAAGTGCTGCAATTATAGTTTTTATTGCAGTTATTGTAATTTTTATAACAACTTTTATTGTTTTTATTGTGGCTTTAACTGCTGCTTTAGTTGCCTGTACTGTTTTTTTCGTTGCCTTTGCTGTTGTTTTTGCTGTTTTTTTCGTTGTTTTTATAGTTTTTTTTGTTGCTTTAGCTGTTTTTCTTACTTGCTTTATTGACTTTCTTGTTTTATTTCTACTTTTAATTTTTCTAATTCTATCAACCGTTTTTTGTGTGTTCTCAACAGTTTTCTTAAAATTTCTTTTTCCAATTCTATTTAATCTACGAATATCATCAGGTGTTCTTTTTGTTTGTCTTGATATTCTATTTATTGCATAATTTGTTCCATTTTCATTTGTTTCTTCATAAGTTTCACTAACTTTATTTTTCATTTGTATTGATTTATCTTTTACTTTTTCGGTGTTTACAATGGCTTTATTTAATGTTTTTACTGTTTCTTTTTTCTTTTCTTTAATTTTAATATCTGCCAATAAAACCTCCTATTTTATTTTTCTTGCTACTATAACTAATCTACTATTTTTATTACTATATTCACAAGTAGAAAGTGTTATCAGTTTTTCTTTATCTTTTATTTCTATACCTGTCTGATATAAAGATTTATCTTTGCATATATTTATAAAATCATCATACATTTTTTTATTTTCAAAATTTATATTCTCATAATATCTAAAAGTATTTTTTGTATATACTGTTGTTTTAAAAACTGCAAATATTTCATAACTATATTCTTTTTCTAATGTAGTAAAAGTTATAATTTTATGATTATTATAAAAATCTTTCGATTTATATTTTTCAAGTTCTCCAAACATTTTATTATTTTTCATGTGATGACCATAAATTACAATATTATCACTATTTAAATTACATTGTTTTGCCATATATGGAGTACCATAACTAGAATAGTTTTTGTAAAAATCTCTATGCAAATAATAATTTGGATCATTTATATTTTGCATTATAGGATAATTTATTGTTGTATTATCAATTTTTAGCCAACCAACAATATCCTTATTTTCTTCATATAATTTATTTATATCTATTTTTCTTTCTTCCTGATTTTCTATATTTTCTTCAACTATTTCTATTAAATCCTCAAATGTATTTTCTTGTTTCTCATTTTGCTTTTTTTCTTTAAATATTAAATAACTGCTAATAAGTACTAAACTTATTAGCAGTATTGTAATTATAGTATATACGATTTTTCTCATTATATAGTTGCACCTTCTCCGTAATTTTGTTGTCATTAATTTATACAATTCTGTATCTTTTGGAAATTTATTAGAAAAAGGAATCAATGAACTGCCTATTTTTAATAAACCTTCTCCAGATCCAACATTTGTAATATATGATAATTGTAAATCTGATATATTAAGTAGTTTTGCAAGTTCTGCTCTATCTGTACTAGCCTGATTAAGCATAATAATCAATTCGCTATTTGCCATCATTGCTCTAGCTGTATTATTTTGTAACATATCTTCAACATTTTGTGTTATTCCTATTAAATATGCTCCATATTTTCTAACTCTTTTCCAAAGTGTATATAGAAAATTTGCTGAATATTCATTTCTTAATAATAAATAAATCTCATCTATAAATATATAAGTGTTTCTTCCTTTTGCCCTATTTTGTGTTATTCTATTTAGTATTGAATCTAAAACTACTAACATACCAAGTGGTAATAATTGTTTTCCTAAATCTAAAATATTATAGCAAATTAATCTATTTTCTGTATCTACATTAGTTTGTTTTGCAAAAGTATTTAAACTACCATTTACAAAAAGTTCAATAGCAAGTGCTATTTCTTTTGCTTCTGTTTCTTCTTGTTTTAACAATTCTTGATAAAAGTCTTGTAATGTTGGTGGCGTTCCTTGATAGTTTCCTTGTAAGTAATAACGATAGGTACTTGCCGTGCATCTATCAATTATTGATTTTTGTTTTGCTCCTAAATTATCACTTCCTATAAGTTGTTCACAAAGTGAAAGTATAAATTCTGATTTCAAAATAACAGGATTTGCTCCATCTGCGTAATTCTTGTTCATGTCCATAGCATTTATATGATTTCCACTTGTAGCTGAAACTTTTATAACTTCTCCACCTAGTGCTTTTACTAATGGAGTATATTCATTTTCTGGATCAATAACGATTACATCTGCGTTTTTATCTTTAAGCATAGTAAAAACAATTTCTTCTTTTGTTATAAAAGATTTACCACTTCCACTTACTCCAAAAACTAAACTATTTCCATTTAATAATTTTTTTCTATCTGCTATTATCATATTTTTTGATATAACATTTTGTCCGTAATATATTCCATTAGTTTCTCTAATTTCTTGTACTCTAAACGGCATAAAAACAGCAAGGGACTCTGTTGTCAAAGTTCTTAAAGTATCAATTTTTCTAACTCCAAATGGCATTGCTGTATTTAATCCATCTAATTGTTGAAATTTAAGAACTCCAAACTGACATAAGTTTTTCCTTGCTATTGTCAATATTTCTTCTGTATCGTTGTCTAATTCTTCTTTTGTTTCTGCTGTGTGTACCATAGTTAAAACAGACATAAACATTCTTTGATCTCGTGTTATTAAGTCATCCAAAAATTCTTTACTTTGTTCCCTTTGCATCTCTAAATCATAAGGGATTATAGCTGAAAAGTTATTATTCGCGTTCTGTCTGCGTTGCCAATTAGTTATATTCGTTTCTACTCCTAATCTTCTATTTTCTGCTTCTCGAACTGCTTCGTCCATTGCAATCGGTATTACATCTATACTCATCATTGAGTTTTTATTTATATCTGTAAGTTCTGCAACCATACTATCTTTAATATAATTTGCATACTCTTTTAAAAATAAAACTCTAGCATATCTATTACCAATTTTTATATAATCATCTTTTATTTCAAAAGTGTCAGGACAAATATAATCTTTAAAACTATGTCCTTTTCTCATATTTGAAATAAAGTCAAAATTAAAGGCTGTTTCTTCTCCAACTCTATAAAAATCATGAAAAAGTTGTAATCTTTCTACCGCTTCTAGCTCAACACATACAGAACCTAATTCTTTAAATTTATTTATTAATTCCGTTCCAATTCGTAAAAAATATAATCTTGCATCTTCTATATTTTTCTTTTCTATTGTTATAGTTATGCACTTTTCTTGCACAATTCCATTTGACGCTGTTGCTTTATCTAAAAGCATTTTATTATATTCTTTTCTATATTTATCTAACTCATCATCTTCTAATTTAATAAACATTGTCTTTTGAAAATCTAGTTTATTTAATCTTCTATTTATTATAGTAATTTTACTTGTTGCCCCTGTGTCAAAGGAATTTAAAAGTTCTGAATATTCTAAAAACATTTCTTCTTTATCTTCTCTACTGGCAACAGAATAATTTATATCTGTAAATTTAAAACATTTAGAATATTTATTTTTTCCAACTAAAAAGATGCCATCTTCCCACATTGCATCAATGGGTATGGCATCTTGCACACTTCTTGGTATTTTAAACTTTTCCTTGTCTTTCTTAAATAATGTTCTATTTAGAATTTTCAATAGTTTTTGTTTTCCTCCTCTTGTTTTTCTTTTCTTCTTTTATTTTTTCTTTTTCTCTTATAATCATCTCTTCATAATATAAATTCTTTGGTTTAAATGTTAATCTATTTGGTGTTAGAATAACTGATTTTATCCATGCACTAATAAACTTTTCAGCTGTCATTCCGTTATATTTCAAAAAACCTATTACAGCAAAAGGAACTGCACATAAGATGCACAACCATGATAATGTTTCTATTCCAAAGAATGGTTTTAATACAAAATATACAATAACAGCAACTATACAAGCTAATATTGAAAAGATAAATTGTCTTAATGATAAACCAAAGAATATACTTTCTGTAAAATCTCTTATCTCTTTATTTATTTTTACTTCCAGTTTATCTTGCCTCTCTTCCTTTATTTTTATCTGCTATAATTTGGTCTGCTATATTTAAATACATAGAAGCTATACCTTTATATCTTCCATACTGATAATCTCCCTGCATATCTTTTGAAATATAGTTAATAATATCTTTTAATTGCTTTCCTGATAAAGGTTTTGAATAAACTCTTTTTAACTCTTGCTGTTGCATATCTGTTCCATATTTCAATGATAAAGGTGTATCACTTAAATATTTCATATCAACTAAACCTTTTGCTAAAGCTTCTCTATATTCTGTATCCAAATCACATAAATCTTCTTCTATCTCTTCTATTGTTACCTTCAATTTTACCTCCTATATTCCTAACATTTCTCTTACTAATCTATCTGAAATTTTTACCGTTCCAACCAATACCAACATATTAAATATTAGTTCTCCTATATATTTCCATACCATATTCACTGCTGCTGCATTTGTATCTATAACTGGTGGACTTGATGCAAATAATGAAAATATTACGCATGAAAGCATAATAATTACACCTTCTAAGCAAACTGCACTGTAACCTTTTATAAAGCTTCTGCCAATGTTCTGTGTTGGCTCTCCAGCAAAACTAGCAAGTGCTACTGGAGATAATGCTGTATAAAGATATATTTTAAAGAATCTTCCATATACAGTTAATATCATTACAAATGAAAGAACTGTTATAAATAGTCCTCCGTATTAATGTAACTGCCCACAATGGTATGCTTTCAAAAAAATTACAAGCTTCAACTGCTTGTATTATTTCATTTGGTAAAACAGTTTGTGTTGTTCCTCCGAGTCCTGCTGATGTCATTATTGTACTTGCAATTCCTTGTACTATTTTAAATATTGCCATCATTAATTCCAAACCATATGTTACCATTGCTTTTGCTATTGCAAAACGAATAAAAAGTTTCAATGCGTGTTCTGGCTTTTTAACTTCTGCAAAACTCCCACAAGTTTTCATTACTCCAATAACAAAAAATAATACTAATAATGCTAGTCCTATTGCTTGCATTGCACCATGAATATTAGTAATTACATTCCAAATTGTTCCACCTTTAAAATCAACAGGAGATTGAGAAACAAGTGTCCATATTTCGCTTAATTTAGAGTTCCATGTTTCGATTGCATTTTGTAAATTTCCTACAACCCAATTCAATTTTCAACCCCCATCCTATAATTTTCTAATTCAATATCACTTTCGACTTCATTACCCCATACATCCCAGCCTTTAGTTTTCTCTCTTGCAAACAATTCAATTCTTGGTAAATCTCCAACAAGTTCAACAATTTTTTCTCTTACAACTGCTGGTTTTTTACTGTGTTCTTCTATTGGCGTATCTATAATCTGAAATACACTACTGGATTTTCTTTTTATTGTTCCTTTTGTTCCAATTAAACAAATTTCTGAATTTGCTCTTGTCCAATAACCTAATCCAAAAAAATATGTGTTACTTTTTTTATTTCTTTTTACCCAATTAAATCCACAAGTTTTATACTTAAATCCCCATTGTTTCATAACTTCTAGTCCTTCTAATAAACATGGGAATGTAACCCATAAAAACAAAATACAATTTTCATCAGAAATATTTTCTATACATTCTTTCAAACCAATAATTTCTTCTATTTTCATAGTCGGATAATGATTTTCAGCACTTCTTTTCTTTCCTTTTTTTGACCACACTTTATATTGCCAAGGTGGATCAGCATAAATTATTTGATATTTTTTTCTCATTTTTCACTCCCTTTTAAAAAGCAAGCTATAAACTTGCCCTTGTTATCCACCTGTTATTATATTTAAAATTTCTTTTGCAAATGTGATTACAATTCCACCTGCTAGAGTCATTATTCCATTTGCTCGCTGACTGGGATCGTGTGATTTCAAACTCATACCAACTTGTACTACTCCAAAACCAAGTATAATCATACCAACAGCACGAATTAATCCAAAGATAAAATTTGAAAGATTATTTACCACTGCTAATGGGTCATCAGCAGCAAAAACATTGCTTGCTTGTGCTATAAATAAGATAACTATATAAAATAAAATTCTTGCAATATTTTTTAAAACTTGTTTTAATATTTTTTTATTTTTCAATGTGTATTTATTCCTCCCTAATAAATGCCTCAACTTCTTCTTCTGACAATAATTCATAGTTTTCTAGTAATTCATTTTCTTCAAAATTTGTTACTATTTCTTCTCCATTATTTTCATCTAGCACAATAATAGAAGCTGATGCCTTATCAGTTTTGCCATGAATATATGGTTTTTCACCACCATCAGTAGTTAAAGCAATATTAGGGTGTTTTAAAATATCATATTTATAGTCTTTAATTGGTCTTTCGCCACGAATAAAACAAAGTGCATAATTATTATCTAATAAACGCACTTCATCTGGTGTCATTTTTTCTCTCCCAGCGATTTGATAATTTGTAGAATAATTACCACTTCTCCCTGAACTTTTCCCATGTGTATCTAGATCTATTGTTTCTTTTCCGTAATAGCTCAGATACATATTTATGGGTACTTTGTTCATTTCCACCCAAATACAAAAAAGTATCGCAATTTCCGTACAATACTTTCCCATTGCTTATCGAATAACGCCTTTAATTGTGCTAGGTTTTGGAGAATGATAGAAACAGAAACTGACCTTGACCTCATTACACTTAAAATTTTATCGAAGTCATCTGGTAGACTAACATTTGCAAATTCGTCCATCACAAAATGAACATGGACTGGCAAACTGCCACCGTATTTATGGTCAGCTATATAAAATAACTGTTGAAATAATTGTGTATATAAAATACTTACTAGAAAATTAAAACTTGTATCATTATCTGGAATTAAGGCAAATAATGCTACTTTCTTTTCGCCTAAACTTGGCAAATCTAATTCATCATACTTAACAATATTAGCAAGACTTTCCAAGTTAAACTTTTCTAATCTTGCTGCTAAAGTAATTTGTATTGATTTTAATGTCTTTGCAGAACCTGACCTATAATTTCTATAATATTTTAAAGCAATATGTTCTGGATTTTCATATTCCAATTTATCGAATAAAATATCCACTGCACTTATAGGATTTTCTTGTTCTTCGTTTACATCTGCTGCACGAAGCATCTCAAGTACCATCGGAAAGTTCTGCTCTTCTTCTGGCGCTTCATATTTTAGATAAAAAATAAGAGCAAGTAATAACATACTTCCTGCTGTATATAGCAATAGGTAATCCTTTGATATTATCTCCAGATTTTCCCCTGCTCCACACCGTACGTGAAATTTTCATTTCATACGGCGTTCCATCAAAAATAATTATTATACTAATTTACAATTTCCAACTAATTCTCTTAGTTCATTAAGTTTTTGCATTTGCTCTTCATTAAGGTTTTCATTTTGCAAATATTCATTTATTTTATCTTTGTCTGTTACGTGTACCAATTTATGAATGTTTTTAGTTATAAATATCAAATTTTGATATTTGTCTGTTCCACCTTTTTGTTTCATAGTTTTATGGTGTACTTCCATATCTCCAATTTGTAAAGGTTTTCCTGAAATTGCACATTTCCCATTTTGTGCTACATATAATGAAATTCTATTGTCATTAAATTCTTCACTTGCATTTGTTATTGGATTTCGCATTATATATATCAAAATATATTTGTCAATTTTCTTTAAATTGTTGTGTATTTTAGTTCTACCTTGTGGAGTGTAATTACACATATCTTGTGAAAAACATAATGGTGGTTTTGTACTAACATAGTGTATAGGAAATATTGCTACACCCTTTATATATATTGGTTTTCCACTATAACCTCCATAAAATTTTATGAATGCTTTGCTTTTACTTCCTTTGCTTCCAGCAAATGTTTTAGTTCTACATTTAAGGCTCTTTGTAAGTCCATAGGCAATTTTTTCAAAATCTATATATACATTTGTTGCTATTCTATAATATTGATGTATTCCTAGTATTACAGAATTTAATTTTAATGCACTTGGCTTATCTTTATGTTTTCCTAATTCCTTTATTGCTGATTTAATATTTGCTTTTATTTTCTTCTTTGATTTGTCGCAAATATGAGATTTGACAACCCAACGACTACCCTTTTTATAAACTTTCAATTTAAAGCCTAAAAATTCAGAGTATTCAGTTTTTAGATTTACTATTTTTGTTTTTTCTTCACTAACTTCCAGTTTTAATCTTTCTTTTAACCATTGTTTTGTTGCATAATACATTTTTACTGTTTGTTCGTGAGTTTTGCAAAATAACTTAAAATCATCCGCATATCTAACTATCATAACTTGTTTTAAGTTTGTTTCTCTTATTTGTTTAGCTTTCCAACTCTCACTATATTCATTTTGAAATTTCTTTGTGTACCATTGATTTGAAACCCACCAATCAAGCTCATTTAAAACTATATTTGCCAACAATGGACTTAATATACCGACCTTGTGGAACTCCTTTTGTTGGAATACCTATTCCTTTTATTTCTGCTTTTAACATTTTTGATATAATACATATAAGATTTTTGTCCTGTATTCCCATACTCCATATTTGTTTTAATAACTTTGAATGGTCAACATTATCGAAAAATCCGTGTATATCAATATCAACAACGTGATACAACTTATTTATATTTGCAAATCTCATTGCCATTGCTATTGCGTGATTTGTTCCTCTGTTGGGTCTAAAACCATAATTGTCTTTATGGAATTTTGCTTCACAAATTGGCTCTAATACTTGCTTTATACATTGTTGTATAAGTCTGTCCTCAATTGTTGGTATTCCTAATGGTCTAGTTTTTCCGTTTGGTTTTGGTATTTCAATTCTCCTTACAGTTTGAGGTTTGTAATCTGCAAGTCTATTTCTAACATATTGGACAAGATTATTTGTTTTTATCTTTCCAATAGCAATAATTGTATTGTTGTTAGTTCCTGCTGTTTTACTACCTTTGTTTTTCTTTATATTTCTGTAAGCAAGTTGTATATTTTCTTCACTTTCAATTAGTTCTAGTAAATTTTTAAACTTTTTTCCGTTTTTACTTTGTTCATAAAGTTTATCAAATTCATTTTGCAAATTATAATATTCGTTATTTCTTAAATGCTTTTTCTTTTTGAACTTTTGATTTTTAATTGTCATAAGTCGGCTTTTCCTCCTATTTCTAAGATTTATTGCCTCTATTAGTCTTACAAGAACCTTATGTTTTAGAACTCCTTTCTAAAATTTGTAAATTTTGTATAAATTAATTATTTTTGACTTGTGGCTATCCCTCCACTCCTTATTATCAGAGTTTCATAGGTACTGTGCCACTACTCTCACTAACATTAATGTAAGTTATTTATTCCCTACAACTACTTCATAGGTGTTAAGCCCTCAGTATTGTTAGCTTTCCCTGTTCCAATATTTCTATCTTTACATATATACTTTTAGGTCGTTCCTATAAGCCTGTTTGCTTGATATTACCTGTAATAATATAAGGTGTTTCATCTCTGGGAACCTTACTCCACCTCACAAACATCATATTAAAATGATTATAGCCTTTCGACTAACTCCCGTTCTAGGCTTGTACATTCGGAAACTTCGTCATTTTGCCCGTCTTACAAAAAATTCTAACCATGAGTATTTTATAGACTTCCGACATATAGATTGCATATCCTACCTCTAGGACACTTTCCTTGATTAATTTCTTAATCATTAGGGCAATTCTCTGCCGACTTCACCGAGCTTATAACCAAAATATTCTTAACAATATTTTCGCTATTCGGAGTATTAAAGTGGCGTTTCAAGGCGTTACCCTATCATTCCACCAATCGAAATATTAGTTTTAAAACATATTAAATTAAAGTTTTAAGCAGTTCTTTTCAAACTGCAACAGGTCGCACCCCAAAAAGGATCTTGGCTTTGACTTCCGTTTAGGAGTTGTACTCTTAAATAAATTTGTTACTAATCTTTGCACATCATTGTCAGTTTTTAGATATACAAAAGGATTATAACAATGACTTTTCTCCATATTGATTAAGTCTAAAACTCTTACTTCATAACCTTTTTTCTCTAATAGATTTCCTGTATCTCTTAAAATTTCTCCGCTTCGGATCAAGAATTACATAGGAGCATTTTGAACTACATTGCATAACATTTGGTTTGCAATAAAATCTTGTTTTTCCTGCACCACTTCCACCACATACTAAAACATTTAAGTTTCTTCTATGCCTTTTTCCATCTAATCCTAAAGCTAAATTTTTTGTTAAAATTTTATTATCACAAAATGGCTTTTGTCTATATTTTTTATTTATTGCACTAACAATACCCCATTTTGCTGAACCATATTCTTCTCTTCTACGATAATTTTTTCTCGTAGATTCATACATTCCTATTCCTAAAATATAAATACATAGTGCAATAATTATAGTTTTTAAACTATACTCGCACCATATAATATTAAAAGGATTTGAACTTATTTCGCCAAATTTTTTTATTACTTCTGCAAGTCCACCCCTTATATATGGTGCTATTAATAATGATAACCATATAACTGGTATAATTCCTAATATATACAAAAGAGTATTTTGTTGATTATTATCTTTCGCTTACTATTCGCTCTCTTTTAAATATACTTTTCTTTTTTACTGGGGTATTTAGTAATCTTAAAAGCAATTCATTTACAGGTTCTCTATCTTTGTTTTCCTTTTGTAAATCTGTACGAAGTTCATTTAAAGCATTTACTATTAAACCAAATTCATACTTATTTAAAACTAAAATTATTTGTTCTTCCAATAATTGCCTCCTATCTTGCTTGTTCTTTTTCTCTATTTTGTCTTGAAATACTTTCGATATTATGACTTATTCTTCCACTTATACTTTCCATAGAATCATGAATAGGCTCTAATTGTTCTCTAATCTCCTTTGCTGACATTGTAGTTAAACCATAAGGTATATCTGTAATATTATAATTTAAAAAATTCAAATTATATTTTTTACAAATCATATACGATACAGCATTGACTTTAAAATCTGCATAATCACAATTTTCGCCTATTTCTTGTTTTGCTAATTCTTGCGTCAATTCATTGAAAAGTTTTGTTCTATCTTCGCATCTAGCTATTTGTAAAACATCATTTTCAAAATCATATAGTGCAACTCTATCAGTATTTTCAATTTTATCTACAACTTCAATTCTCGCTTGACTTGACTGTAAGAAAACTTTTAATAATAATTTATCATCATATCTTATTTTTCTTGCTCTTTGCCTTATATTAACTTGAGAAATATCTGTCAAATATTTTACATTATAATTAGTTCCAACACTACCATCTTCTCTCATATAAGTGTCTGCTGGTTCTAATATTTTTATATCTGGTTTTCTATTTTTCTTTGGATAACCACCAATGCTTGTCCAGTTATCAAAATCTTTTAGCATAATTGCTTCTGGCATTTGTGCATTTATTAATAAAGTATTTGCGACAGAATATTGTTCAAATTTACTTAAAGTATTTAGGTATTTCTTAAATTCTTCGCCATTTTGTACTATTTTTTCTGCACTTTCATCAATTAGCTTATAAACATCTTGTTTTTCTTTTCTTTTATAATCAATCCATTCTTCCTTATTGTATTTTCTATTTTTTCTTTCAAAATTAGAAAATACATCTTCTAATTCTATCATCTATTTTCCTCTTTCCTTATTTGTAATATCTAGTTTTGGTATTTGTGTATCATTTTTTGTTGGTAAATCAAATACTACATTTTCTTTTAATTTTTGAGCTTTCTTCAATTCCGTTTCAACCTTCAACTCTGCTTCTGCTTCTTTTAATTTCTTTTTTACAGATTCTTTTTTCACAGGTTCAGTAACCCCTTCGGAATTGCTTTTGCTCTTCAAGGAATGCTCTGACAGAGGGCTTTTTTCCGTCTTTGCTACTTCGGGGTTTTGATTTGAATTTTCTTTTGGTGTAAATAATATATCTTCTACCATATTATCATTAACTTCTTTTCTTTCTGTTCCTTTATCTGGTTCTGCATCAGATATATTTTTTTCTTTTTTTACATTTTCTCTATCTTGTTCAATATCAGTTTGAATTGACGCTTTACTAAATGTTGATAAATTAAATCTGTCTACAATTCTATTAACCTGTGGTGCGTCTTTTGCTCTAACCATAATATCAACCATACCGTCAATATTTTTATTACTTTTGGTAACTAATGCACAATACAAAATTCCATACCCTTTAGCTTCTCTATAAAATGTTCGTAAATCTTCCTTTTTTATTGAAAAGATTTTTAATTCATTATCACTTTTTATCATGTTGCTTAATCTTGTTTTGCCTTTTGTCTGTTTTTGGTCTTTAGAAATTGTATATAATGCTGCTGCAATATTTTTTACAGCTACACCACTTATTCTAGCAACTACTTCAACTCCTTCTAGTGTTAGTCTAATAGTTTGTTCTGCCGAATCACTTGATATGCTCAACTCTTGTTTTCTCCTTTCTTTGTTCTGGATTTTCATTTTCAACTTTTTCCATATTTTCTTTTATCTTTGGTACTCTTTGTTCAATATCTTCAACCAGTTCAATTTCATAATTTAATTCTTTTATTTTTTCTTGTATTATTTTTATTTCAGTATTAATATTTTCAATTTCAATTTTTGTATTTGTTTTTTTCTTCTTTTTGTATAAACTTTCAATTTTGCTTTTTAACTCTTTTCTATCAATAGTTAAATATTTTTTATATGCTTTTAATTCTTCTAATGACTTTATATCTTTGTTACACAAAAATCTTGTTTCGTTAGAAATCTTGTCCATTCTTTTTATTTCTTCTTTTAATTCCTTTGAATATCTTTTAGGTATATTCTTATTTTTTTGAAAAACCTTTAGTAAAAAACAATAATGAAAATACAATGCTTTTATACCTGTTGCTTTTTTTCTATTTTTTAAATTTAATTTACTTTTGCTTTTATACTTTTTACTTCTTACTTCTGGGAATGGTTCTCTTGTTGCTGACACTTCATATATTTTCTTTTCAATATTTTCAATTTTATAATCATCTCCAAAAGCTCTTTCTATTCTTATATTTCTTTTATATGGTTCTTTTCTAACACTTAATTTCCCATAACGATTTGTAATTGTATAATCCATTTTTCTTAATATTGCTAAGAAATCATTATAAGAAAATGCTTGTGCTATTGCATAATCAATATCTTCTTTTACTATCATATTGTAACTAGATTTTTGAGCTTGTCCCTTATAAAAATTATTATAATTAATTTTACTTTTTGGACATTTCTTTTCATCAATTACACTCAATCTATTTTCTTCACAAATTCTATCTGATGTTTCTCTAATTAAAGCATAAGTTTCATTACAGTCATGATATTTTTTTCCATCAATATATGAAACAGAATTAAAACAGAAGTGATTGTGAATATGATTAGTATTTAAGTGTGTTGTAATTATAACTTCATATTTATCACTCCAAAGTTCATTAGCAAGTTGTACTCCAATGCTATGTGCTAATTCTGGAGTTACTTCATTTTCTTTAAAAGACTGTATTACATGAAATCCTAAAATCCCATCAGTTTTACTAAATCTTCTTTTCGTTCTCATCATATCTTCATATATTGTTTCTTGATCACAATTCAAAGCAGTTACATATAATTGTTCTTCTGTTTTATACGAAGCCTTCGTATATTCAATTACATTGTGCAAATCACTATAATTTTCTTTACTTGTTTTACTAGGATTAGTAGTATAATCTATAACATGGTCTAATCTCTTTTTTATTTTTTTAATTTTAGTTATTGCCATTTTTTTCTACATCTAAAAATTCCTTTTTTATTTGTTCCGATAATTCATTCCATTTTGAATATACTTTTTTATAAAAAGGAGCATCAACTAAACCTAAACTGTTTGCTTTTCTTGCAATTTGGTTTAAATTAATTCCAACATATTTTAATTGATTAATTATTTCAAACATTTTTTCCGTTGGTTGTTCTTTTGGTTTATAACCAATTATTAAATTTCTTAAATAAGAACTTTCATTTAAGCCACATTTTTTTGCATTCTCTTTTAAGATTTTATTTTCATTTTCATTTAACCAAACTTGCTTTTTTATATCTCTTTTTCTCAATAAAATTTCCTTTCCTTCTTAATATCATTTTTATGGGGATTGGGGTTTCCCCATAATTTGTATTTGTGCGGGAGTACAAATGCAGTGCTTGCTAGGACAAGATTTTTAAATTTTTATATTTTCCTAAAATAAGAATATCTTTCTATTTAATTATTGTAAGCACAATCTTCAATCATGTTTGCTCCTAAAACTTCTTTAATTTCTCCTAAATTTTCTTCAATCTCATTTGTTAAACCTTCAAGATATTCAATATCATTTTCATCTAAAAAGTTTTCAAAATTTTCTGGTATTTCTTCTTTTCTATCAACTTTTTCTCCATTTTTTTCTAAGATTTTAGCTTCAATTCCCACTAAATCTTTTTCATTATCATCTAGCAAATCTGTTTTTAAATAAGTTTGTTCAACTACCTTCATTGCTTGTTCTTCATCTTCTGCATATATTGTTACTAATCTATTAAATATTTGTTTAAATTCAATTTTATATTTGTTCATTCTAATTTTTTCCTCCAAATTTTATCTTACTTTTTCATAAATTCTTTTATTATTTGCTTGCCTATTTATGTTTTGAAAATCTAAAACATATTTTAAATAATCATTACAATCTTTACCTACTGGTGGTCGATTATCTATCACTTCATATTTATTAGACAATTTTTCCATAAGTGCTTTGCTTGCTTTTTCTCCAATTTCATCATTATCAAAATGCAAATATATTTGCTTTATATTAGAATTATTTTCTAAAAATTTTATAATTGCTATTGGAATCTTATCATTAACTTCTTGTTCTTCTGATGGTTTATTTACTCCACCCAGTGAAATCATATTTTCATTTTTCCAATCAATATTTTTCATTTTTAATAGCGTTGCATAAGATAATAAATCTATTGCACTTTCAAATAAATGAACTCTCTTACTTTCATTATTTGAAAGTAATCTAAATGTGTATGCCTTATCACTTCCTTTCGATTCTCCCATAAATCTTGTATCATTTGTTCCTCTAAAGAAAGCATATTTATACTTTTTTTCTTCATCTGTACCAAGAAAAACAACATTATGATTTGGCTCACTTTCATAAATTAATCCACTATTTATACACTCATTAATTATCTCTAAATCAATTCCTCTTTTTACTAAATATCTCTTTGCCCTTTCTGAATTAATTGATTTTAATGGCAAAACAAATTCTGTTTTTTCTTTCTTTTCTTCTCTATAAATTACAGGCTGTTTAACACTTACATTACCTATAATTGTTTGTATAGCATCCAAAAAAGAATAATTCTTAACTTTCATTAAGTAAGAAACTGCATTTTTTCCTCCAACACCTCTTGAAAACCAATTCCATAATCCATTACTAATTCTTATACTATCGTGTGTTTTTGTGCTGTAAGTTCCATTTCCAACTTTAACTAATTCGTTTAGTTCATAGTTTTGTAAATAAGTTAAAACATCCATTTCTTTTGCTTTTTCTACTATTTCTGGTGGTATATATGTCAATAAAACACCTCCTAAAACAAAAAAATAATACAGCTGTTATCTGTATTATCTTTCTAAATTTTTCTCTTTATTTTCTTTTTCCAGTTCATCATTTTCTGGCTCATCCATAACTTGCTTTTCGTTTTCATCTATTCCAAGCTCAATATTTATTTCTTGTAGTCTTTTTGTTTTTTCTTTGATTTCGTTTTCTTTTTCAAATGGTTTATCTAATTCTATTTTAGCATTTACAATTTGTCTTTTTATAAATTCTATATCATTTACAACGTATTTAATGTTTCCTTCTATACCCTCTAATGTATTATTTAATCTAGTTATATTACCAAAGACATCTGTTCCAAGTGCTGTATGATAACTATATTCATTTTTTAAAGTCATATTAAATTGTTTTTGAAGTGTATCAAAAGATAATAGCATTTTAAATCCTCTGTACTCTCCAATTAGTTCTTCATCAGCTTTAGATTTGTTTTTACAAGCTTCTAATAATGCTTTTCCTGCCTGTTCTTTATCAGCATATTCTACACCTTTTATAATCATTTTAGAAAAGCCTTCCGAATTATTGATTGTATTATTTTCTACTTGCTTAACATCATTTTCATAAGCTTCTTTTTGAGTTTCAAGCTCTTTTATTTTATTAGGATAATCTTTTGCCACCTTGTCCTGTAAATCGTAAATTTGGCTTAAATAACTTTGTTTAATAATCTTTAATTTAGATAAGTCAGACTCCAATTGTGTCTTTTCTAATATTACTTTATTTCCAGTAGCTAATGCTTTAATCTCTCCATAACTTAATGCTTTATCATCAATATCTTCCATTGATCTGTCTGGAGTCTTTGAGGTCATTATTTGTGAAATAAATTTTTGTTTTCTTTCTAGCATTTGAAATAAATAAGCATCAAAGGTTCTTTCTGTAACATAAGTAAATATATGCACTGATTTGTTTCTATTTCCTTGCCTTACACCTCTACCATTTCTCTGAGTTAAATCTGCTGGTCTATACGGAGTATCTAAATGATGCAGAGCAATTATTCTATCTTGTACATTTGTTCCTGCTCCCATTTTACTTGTACTACCAATTAAAACTCTAACTTCGCCTTTTCTTACTTTAGCAAATAGTTCCTTCTTTTTACTTTCATTATCAGCTTCATGTATAAAAGCAACTTCTTCTCTTGGTATGCCTTTTAATACTAATTTTCTTCTCAAATCATTATAAACATCTGTAAAAACATAATTGCCATCTTCATCAAATTTTTCTTCAAATCTTTTTGGTGTAGACAAATCGCAAAATACCAACTGTGTTAATTTTTCTTCTTTGTTTTGTTCCCATAGCTTATAAATATTATTAGCACAAGTAGATACTTTACTATTTTCATTATCTTCTATCATATCATTCATCAGTCTTTGGTCTAAAGCCAATTGCCTACCTTCATTTGTTATTTTAAGCATATTATCTTTTTTAGGATCTATATTTCCTTTTCTTATATCTTCTGCTCTTTCTGCAAGTTTAGAAACCATTTCTTTTTGAATTTCACTCGGTTGCACTAAAATATTGTGTGTTATAACTTCAGGTGTCGGAAGATTTAAAGTGTCTGCTGTTTGAATATCTGCTGTTTCTCTAAACATACTCATCAGTTCTGGTAAATTATGAAATTGTGAAAACCTAGTCTTACTTCTATAACTCGTTCCATCTGGTGAAAGTTCCATTGCTGTTACTGTTTCTCCAAATGTAGATGCCCAGTTATCAAAGTTTTCCAAGTGCATTCTTTCCAATTCATCATATTGTAAATATCTCTGCATTGTATATAGTTCAACCATAGAATTACTTACTGGTGTACCTGTTGCAAACACAACTCCCTTTCCACCTGTAATTTCATCTAAATATCGACATTTCATAAACATATCACTACTTTTTTGTGCATCCGTTTGTGTAATTCCACCAACATTTGTCATTTTTGTATATAAAAACAAATTCTTATAATTATGAGCTTCATCTACAAACATCTTGTCAATTCCAAGTTGCTCAAAATTAATTACATTATCTTTTCTATGGTCTGCTTTTAGCTTTTCTAATTTATTTTCTAAACCTCTTCTTGTTTTTTCCATTTGCTTAATAGTAAAGTTCTCTGCATTATTCCTTTTAGCTTCTTCAATCCCATTTATAATTGTTCTAATTTGATTATCAATTAATACTTGTTGTCTTTCATAAGACATTGGTATTCTTTCAAATTGACTATGTCCAATTATAATCGCATCGTAATCCCCTGTCGCAATTCTACTGCAAAACTTTTTACGATTTGCTGTAGCAAAGTCTTTTTTTGTAGCAACTAAAATGTTTGCTGATGGATATAGTTGTAAAAATTCACTTCCAAACTGTTCAATGATGTGGTTTGGAACAACAAAAATAGACTTGTTACATAGTCCAAGTCTTTTACTTTCCATAGCACCTGCTACCATTTCAAAAGTTTTACCAGCTCCTACTTCATGTGCTAAAAGAGTATTTTTACCATACAATATATGAGCTATTGCATTCTCCTGATGTTTTCTCAATGTTATTTCTGGACTCATTCCTGCAAATTTCAAATGACTTCCATCATAAGTTCTTGGTCTAATACTATTAAAAGTATCATTATATAATCTAACTAACTTTTCTCTTCTTTCTTGATCTTTGAAAATCCAATCTGTAAATGCTTGTTTTATTTGTTCTTGTTTTGCCTGTGCAATAGCTGTTTCTTTACCATTAAACTCCCTTATTTTATTTCCATCTATATCCGTTTTTGTATCATAGATTTTAACATCTTTTAAATTTAGTGTTTTTTCTATTATTTCGTACGCATTTATTCTTGAAGTTCCATAAGCATTATATGCTTTTACATTTCCATAATCATAACTTTTACATGATATATACCATGCTCCAGTAAAACTGCTGTAATTAGCTTTTATTTTTCCTTGTTCATAACTTCCAGTATTTAATAATTGATACATAAACTCATTAATTATTTCTTGTGGTATCCAAGTAGAACCTAACTTTACACCTATATCACTTGCTTTAATATCTTCAGGCATAACTTTTTTTAATCCTTCAATATTAATTTTAAATTCTGGATGTGTTTCTACCAACGCTTCTGCTAATTTTAATTTTTCTCTTATATTGCCAGAAAGATATTCATCTGCTGTAACATACTTATTATCTTCCATTGGAACTTTATAAATTATGCCTTCTAATTCTTTTATTATTTCATCTTGACTTTTAGCTGTAAGTTTTGACATATACTCTAAATCAACTTTTGCCTTTTCTGATAATGAAACAATAAGTGCTTCATTTGCTGTATCAACATTTGTAATTTCCTTGTATGCGTTTATTGTTCTTTTTGAGAACATATCTGCTTTTCTCTTAAACTTTCCATCATCCATTACTTCTAATGAACACAATAAATAATAACTACTATCTGCTTCAAAGGCTAGTTTATTTCCTCTACTATTTATTCTTCCATATTTTTTTACATATTCATCATATAGCCTATTTAATTTATTTTGAGCTACTTTTATATTTTCATCAGGATAATTTTCAGTTTGTAAATCAATTAAATCATAAGTTGCATCACGAAGATCTATCATACCTTTTATTCTACTCATTGTAGTAATTGGTAAATCTTGTTCCATCATTAAGCTGTTTTCTCTAAAATATACTTTTCCATCTATTAAAGCATAAGAATAATTTTTCACATTAGGATCTGCTGGTATTGCTACTTGTTCATTTTCTTCAATATCTCCAACTGTATATTCCGTTATTTCTCCATTTATTTTGTCTACTGCTTCACTTAATAATGTTTTTAAATCTATTCCATCAAATGCTTTGCATTCTGCTACATTTCCAAATCTACCACTTACCATTTGCATCTGACCTAAAATCATATCTGGATTATCAACAAAATATTTATTCATTATTATTCCATCTTGATTTTCATCTAAATATACCCAATCTGGCATAATATCTGTCATATTTTCTCTTTTTTGAAAGAAAAGAATATCAGATGTTACCTCTGTTCCTGCGTTCTTTGAAAATGTGTTATTGGGTAATCTTATTGCTCCCAAAAGGTTAGCTCTTTGAGCAATATATTTTCTTACATCTGGACTCTTCTTATCCATTGTTCCTTTTGATGTAACAAAAGCAACAATTCCTCCGTGGTCGTACTTTATCTATTGTTTTTGCAAAAAAGTAATCATGAATAAGAAAATGATTTTTATTATACTTTCTATCATTTATAGATATATCTCCAAAAGGTACATTTCCAATTGCAACATCAAAAAAACTATCTGGCATATCTACTTTTTCATATCCACTTATAGCTATTGTAGATTTTTGATATAGTTGTTGTGCAATTCTTCCTGATATACTATCTTTCTCAACACCATAAATTTTACAATTTAAAAGCTCTTTAGGTAACAGTCCTAAAAAATTTCCAGTTCCACAGGCTGGTTCTAATACATTTGCTTCTTTTAGTCCCATATTTTGTAGAACTTCATAAATTGAATTAATTACTACTGGTGGAGTATAAAATGCTGTCAATGTTGATTCTCTTGCACTTTTATACTCATCTTCTGTTAATAATTCTTTTAAAATTCTATATTCATTTGTCCAACTACTATCTTTCTCATCAAATGCTTGCTGTAATCCTCCCCAACCAACATAATTCGACAAAATTTCTTGTTCTTCTAGTGTTGCATATCGATTTTCATTTTCACACTTTTTTAGAACTTGAATTGCTGCTACATTTTTTGCGAATTTTTCTCTTGGCGTTCCTACCCCTAAATTCTCATTATTAATTTTAAAATTATTTCTTTCATTTATTGGTATTTCTGGATGCAAAACATAATCTTGGATTTTTGTTCTTTTAGGTTTTACCTGCTTTTTTATTTCTATATCTAATTTTTCAATATTATTTTCTATTTGCTTTGTTTCTTCATGTTTCTCTTGTTCTTGTTCAACAACATCATCTTGATATTTTTCTTCATTGTTTTGTTTTGCAGTTTCTATATGTTGAATTTGTTTATCTTTTACAATTAAATGTTCATTTGCATAGTTTTCTTGTACTTTTCTTTCAAATTCTTCAAAAGGCATTTCTTTATTAAATAATGGAAATTTAACATCATATAATTTTACTATCCCATTATTAATCCCAGCAAATTCATATTCATCTGAACCTATATAAATAGTATCTCCTAAATGATATTTATATTTTGGTACTCTTTGTTCTAATATATAAACTAATTCTTGAACTTCTTTTAAATCTTCATTAGATAATCTACTATCATCTATTATTTCTTTTAATTCTTTTATATAATCTTTTACATTATTTGTATCATTTATATCAGCTTTTATAATATTTATATTATCTTCTTCTGAACGATACATTTCTGTATTATCAACATAGTTATAAAAATCAAAGTCCTTAACAAATTTATATAATCTTTCTGCTAATTGTTGTTCGGCATCTTCTTTTTGTTTTTTACTTTCTTCTAATAATTTTTTCTTACTTTCCTGTAATTTCCTATCAATTTCTTTTTGTTTTAGCCAATTTGAATATTCTTCCTTTTCCTTTGAATTTAAATATTTATCTAATTTTATTAATTCTTTAATTCTTTTTTCTGCTACATTCCAAGTTATTATAGTAGTTTCTTCATTTTCTCTTTTTCCTCTGGTTAAAGTAATTCCTTTTCCATCATATTGATAACCTATTCTTGTTCCAATATGAATTGTACTGCCACCACCCCAACCATATTCATTTTTAAGAAATTTTATATTTTCTTCACTTGATAGACTATTGATAAATTGATTATATATTCTCATTTTACTTTCTTGTATATTGCTACCCCTTGTTAGCTCATAATCAATTATTTCTTGAGTAAAAGAAAAAGTAGGAGCATTCATTGCTTCTACTTGTAATAACTGCATTTGTTCATCATAAGATTTTACTGGTTTGTGCATATCATGAAATTCATTGACCATTATAAGTCCTTCAATATATTCTGCAATATAATTCCATTTATAATAGACTTCTGCTGTTCTATTCAAATAACCATCTTTCCAAAGATGTAAAACATTTTCGTAAGCTTTATAACCTAATCTTGTATCATTTACTACAATTTCAGTATAAGCATCTCCAAATGCCTTTTTTATAAATTCAACTCTATCATTTTCAGTTAAATTATTTTGATAAAATTCTCTAATATCTTTTTTTGTAACTTTTAAATTATCTATATTATTTAAAATATCACTTACATATTCATCTTGTAGAAAATCTAATTTACTTCGCATTTCTTCTTCAGTTAATGTTCTTCTAAATTGACTTTCTTCTATTGATAAATCAGTTCTGTTGCTACTATCTCCTCTGCTGTCATCTTGATATTGTTCATCAAGCCAACCCATTTCATTTGATCTTGGGCTTTCAATTCTTCTGTTATATTCTCCTTCTTCGCCATCTCTTCCACTAGTATTTCCACTCTCTTGCTCGCTTGGTCTTGTATTTCCTGTAAATGACTGTTTAATTCGTTGTTCATTACCAATATTGTTAGTTCGTGATTCTTGTGGTTCAATAGGTAATTGTACCTCATCATCGAATATTTTCCTGCTGGAATTTTCTCCTTTTTCATTGTTAGATTTGGTATCAAGTAATCTCCCTGTTTCGTGTACTCTATTTTCTCTAACATTTTCAACCCCTCCTTCATTTTTATTATTATCATTAGAATATATCTCATTTTCATTTTTTGCAAATGTACGATTTTTTAAATTTTCCTTTTTTTGTAGAGTTGAAACTGTTTTTGCTATTTCTCTTAAACCTGATTCTGCAATATCACTAACACTTGCACCTAATATTGTAAAAAGTTCTGGACTATTAAAATATTTTAAAAATTCAAATTCATTTTCAGAAATGTTTTCTCTAGCATTTATTCCACATCTTATCATTAGCATATAACTAACACTTGCCCAAGTTATTCCTATTAATATATCTTTAATTTCATCATCTGATATATCATTTAACATTGTATTAGATTTATTTTTTATAATATCCGTTAGATAATCTTCAATATCATCTACAACCATGTTATAACTTGCACTAATTATAGCTTTCGATAAATCTTCCTTTAAATCCATATCTCCAAAATTTGCTTCTAAATCTTCAATAATATCTTTTTCATACTCTTGTTTTATATTCCATAATTTATATTCAGTATTATTATAATTATGAGTATCAGATAAGTCAAATACTAATTTAAATGGATATTCACTATTAGGATTTTTGTCATACACATAAATAGCTTCTGCCCTATTATTTACCCATCTTTTTAATTTTCTATTCCATTCATCCATTGTTGCACAAGCTCTTGCATCTGGTCTTTGTGCAAATATTAGAACTTGATCATCAAAATCATATTTAAAATTCCAAGCACTACTATCTAAAAAAGTTCTCCAGTTACTCGGTGAACTTGAAATTTCTTTTAAAGTAGTTTTATAGAGTTGCCTAGTTTCCTTTATTTTTCCCAACTCTCAACCTCCTATAACTATTGTCTTTTCATTAATTTTGTATAATCTTCATCAATTTGTACTCTATCTAATGCTGAAAGCAATAATACAATCATCTCTGCTGCTTCCTTTTGGAATAATGCAATATCTATAATTGATATTTCTCCTTCTTCGTCTTTTTGTGGTAAAGAATATCTTAATAATAATTCTTTTAATTTTGTTGCACTTTCTTTCCACTCTTGAGTTATAATATTTTCTTCTTGGAATGTTAATATTCCCATTAATTTATTAAAATTACCTTTGTTTACGATAAATTTTACTGTTGGTTTTTTATAATATTCAATCATTGTTTATCTACTCTTTATCTTCCTTTCCTGCTAAAAACTCAATAATTTTTCTTTTAGCAACTGCTTCTTTTAAATCCATAATAAAACTTTTTTCTACTGGGCTAAATTGTTTTAAATTTTCCCATTTTAAATTTTTTATTTTTTGCTCTGTATCTATATTATTCTCAAATATTTTTTCTAATGTCTTTACACTTTGTTGTAAAGTATATTGTGGCATATTTACCTCCTAAAATATTTAAGGTGACTTTTTTTAGCCACCCATATATTATTTTTTATTTACTAATTTTTTTCTTTTATATTCGTATACTCCTAAACCTACTAAGGTTAATAATGATAATCCTAATACTCCAGCATAGAGAGTTGTTTTACTATCATCTCCTGTTTTTGGTGTATCAATAGGTGCATTTTCAAATTCAAAAGTATATAAAGAATTTTCTCCTTCAACTTTTACATCATCAATAAATACACCCTTATCATTAATTTCAATTTTAATAACTTTATCAGAAATCACATATCCATTTGGAGCTTTAGTTTCTTTTACAAAGAAAGTTCCATATCTTAAATCTTCAAATATTATTGTTCCTTCTTCTTTATTTGATTCATACTCTTTAATTAAATCTTTACATTCTTCATCTTCATATAATCCAAATGTGAATTTTTCTTTGATACTTTCTTTAGTATTTGCATCAATTTTTACTAATTTTATATTTTGTAAAATTGGCATATCTTTCATTTCTATTTTTTGAGTTTCTTTATCTTCGCTTACTGTAAATTCTATTTTATTTGATATAACATATCCATCTGGTGCATAATCTTCATATAGAATATATTTTTTTCCTTCTTCAAGTCCATTTACTTTATGAGGTTCTTTTGTTGACGTCCAACTATCTATTTCGTTTTCATCTTCATCTACTACCCTCATTTTTGCACCTTCAACTTCTTTTCCTGTTATATTTTCTTTTGTTATTGTTACAACTTTATCAATCATTCTAATTTCTTGATTTACTTTATCTTTATTTACTGTAAATTCTATTTTATTTGATATAACATATCCATCTGGTGCATAGTCTTCATATAGAATATATTTTTTACCTTCTTCAAGTCCATTTACAATATGGGGTTCTTTTGTCGATGTCCAACTATCAACTATTTCGCTATTTTCATTTTCAATTCGTAATTTAGCTCCTTCAATTTCGTCCCCTGCAATATTTTGCTTTGAAACACTAACAATTTTATCAATCATTGTTACTTTTTGAATTTCAGTTTTGCTTTCTACTTTAAATTGAATGCTTGTTGCTTTAACAAATCCATTTGGTGCAATTTTTTCTTCTAAAGTATAAGTTTTTCCAACTTCTAATCCTTCTATCTTATGAGTAGTTTCTTTAGATTTCCATGAATCTACTATTTTCTTATTTTCATCAAACACTTTAAGTTCTGCCCCAACAAGTTCTTTATCTCCTGTAACATCTGTTTTTGAAAATTCAAAAATTGTAGGTTTATTTTCTATTTTTATATCTTTAGTGTAAACTTTAGTTGTATTATCTTTCTTTTCAAATTTGACTTCAATTGGTATTGTATTTAAAACTAAACCTTGTAATGTTTCAATTTCTTCTAATTCATATACTCCCATAGGTAAATTTTCAATAGTGTATTTCCCATCTTTGCTTAAATTAAATTCTTTAACACTCTTTCCTTTTTCATAAATCACACTGCCATCTGCATAGTCAATTATATTTTCTTTAGCTTTTAATCTAAACTTGATTTTACTTAAATCAGATGTATCTACTAATGATAAATCCACATTATCATTCAAAACAACTGATTTATCTATATTTAATTTTCCTGTTGGTTGCTCATTAGCAATTGTAACAGTAATATACGCATCATAATCTTCATCAAATTCAAGTGTTTTATTACTTCTATTTATTTTAAAAACAACAGGTTCTTCTAATTCAAGAAAACCATTAGGTGTAAGTATTTCATCAGCTTTATATGTTCCAGCTTCAAGTTTAGTTTCAGTATATGCTATAGCATTTTTATCTGTTTTCCATTTGTCATGTGAGAATATTCCAGTTTTACACTTAACTTTTTCCCATTGTTTTGTATTTTCATTTAATTTTGATAAACTAAATGTAGTATTGGAAAATGTTACATTCTTACCTGTTTTCTTATCAACTTTAACAAGTTTCAAATAACTTGTAAATGGTAAATCATTTTCAACAAATTCTTTTATAATTCCATCACTATTTTTATCAATATTGATATAAAAAGGTTCTACAGTTTCTATTTCATCAGATGGTGTTTTAGTTTCTCTTCCTTCATATATTCCATAAGCTAGTAATTTCGATGTTGCATGACCATTTCCATCTGTTTTCAAAATATCATATTCATCTTCTGCATATTCATTCAAATGCTTTGCTGCTTCTTCAAAGCTTCCATAATAATCAACATATTTTGAAAGTATTACTGTAAATTCAGCATTAGCAATTTTATTAGCTGTTGTATTATCATTTGATGATATTTTAATTATCTCAAATCTTGCTCTTTGCACATCCTCTGTTACATTAATTTCTTTTTTTATAACATTTGTGTTTTGATCTTTATATTCAAATTCAAAATTATATATATTAGTATCTAATTTATAACCAATTGGTGCATTTGTTTCTTTCCAGTTATATTTTCCAAGTGGTAATCCTGTTATATAATCATTCTCTACTTTTAAGTTTAAGTTTGAATTTTTAGCTGTAATACTTATAGTTGCTTTTCCATATTCATTAAATTTTGCTATTGCAATTTCATCATTTTTTGAAAAATATTTTAATGATTTACTTTTATTATAAATATCTTCACTTGCAGTTAATACATAAGTTGCACCATTCATTGTTGCATCTCCATGATGACTTGTTTTATCTATTCTGTTATCTCTTCCAGTAACAATATCTGATTTAGTTATTTTAACCGAACCAGTAGGTTCTGTATTTTTTATAGCTTGTGTTGATACTTCATTTGCTTTTACTTCAACATTGTAAGCTTTCTTATCTAGTAAATAACCTGCTGGTGCATTTTTTTCTTTAACTGTATATGTTCCTTTTTTTAGTTTTTCAACAACTATTTTTCCGTTTTTCACTTCAACATCATTGTTGTATCCATTAGAACTAGAAACATTATAAATTGCTCCATCTACTAATTTACCAGTTGTATCTAATTTTTGTAGCTCTAATTTTCCATATAAATCAATTTTAAGACTAATTCTTAAAGTAATTGGATCATTATAAGCCATTGAATATAATTGGTCTTGAATGCCAGAAGAAAATTCAAAATAAACCATTGAATCTCTATCAGATGTTTCATTTTTAACCATTCCCCATGACTTAAATTCATCATCTGCAATAGTATAATTTTCTATTGAAATATTTTCATCTGGTGTGATAGTCATTTGATTGCTTCCACTTGTATGAACAACTCTTATTCCGTTTGTTGTTCTATCAATAGCTGGATAGTTTGCTAACACCCCATTTATATCTGTAATTGTTTTACTTTCTCCTGCTTGTACTGTTATTGTTGTTGCATCAAAACTTGGTCTTTTTGCAAAATTATCTAGTTGGCTATTTATATTAGCTTTAAAATTCTCATAAGCTTGTTGATTTTCTGTATTTATAAATGTGGCATTTGATTGACCTAATGTTTCCCAAATGTATTGTTGAGTAAACACATAAGCCTGTTTTACATATATCATATCTCCTGCAAGAATACCTCCATCAATAACATAATCTCCTTGGTCTTTATACCAACCTAAATAAGCTATTTTGCAGGCTTTTCTCATTGCAGAATTTGTTGGCGTATAATATTGTCCATTATAAACAACACCTGTCTTAAAATCAATACCATGCTCTGCACAAAATACTGTATGTTTTTCTCCTGTTCTATTATTTATTAATTTTCTTATTAATATTCCTACTTTAGATCCCTGATTGTCCGTTGTATACATACCTGAATCGTATTGTCCCCCAACATATTTTCCACTACCTGAAGCAGCAAAAATAGGAGTTGTAGAGCTAATCATTGTAATCATTAATAAAATACTTGCTATAAATCTTTTTAATTTCGATTTTTGCATCTTGTTTAAACCCTCCTTTTAACAAAAAAAGAACAAGTAATATAACTTGTTCCTACTAAATATTATTTAATTATCTATAATAAAAATTTACAGTCCATTTGCCACAATAAGGACAACTCCATGTTTCATAACCGCATGGGCATTTTTTATCATATTCTTCTATTGTAATTTCTTCAGCACGAAGTTTACTTCCATAATTACTAATAAGATTATCATAATATGCTACTGCACTATTATATGTGTCAAACCATCTATTAGAATTTCCTATATTCATTCCATGATTATTATTTGTAGTACATCTTACTACTTTGGTTTCTTCTTTTTTAGTTTCTTGTGGTTTTTGTTCTTCAGCTTTAGTTTCCTGTTTTTCTTCAACTTTTGTTGTTGTCTGTTTCTCTTGCTTTTGAACTTCTTTTTGTGTTTCTGTTTTATTATTTGCTTTAGTTGTTGTATTTTTTATTGTATTTTTAGTTTCAACTTCTGTTTGTTTTGGTTGCTCTGTCTGTTTAATTTTTTCATTACTCTGTTCTACAATTTCATTTTGTTCTACTGTATTAATTACATTATCCTTTTCTATATTTTCTTCAACTGCATTTTCGGTTATAGCATTGTTTAAAATCTCATTATTTTCCCCATTATTAGTTTGATTTTTCTTTTTTGTTAGCAAGTAAATTGATGTTCCTAGTAAAATAATACAAATAACTGCCATTATTAAAATTATAATTTTTAATTTTCTACTCATAATAAAATCACTCCTTTTTTTATTTATCTTACTATAAGACCTTATTATTTTCAAATGTATAAATTATAATTTTTGTACTCCCACATACTTATCTAACCATTTCTCTTTGTTTAACCCTATTATAATGTTCTTTAATACATATCAACAAAAAATCTTCTACTTCTTGCTCTGTTTCAACATTTTTAGGCAAATACTTTCTAAATCTTTCATATTTTATTTTATATTGTACTACTTGATTTGGCTTTTCTTCTGCCATAATCTCATCTATTTTATCTCTATCTAGTATTCCCTTTTCACTTAAATCTCTTAAAAGCTTTGCTTGTTTTTCTGATGGTGTAGCATCAAAGGATTCTATTGCATCTAATAATTCTTTTTGGTCTTGTTTTTTCATGTAAGAAATTTGAACTGCTGGTCTTAATGCTATTTTATTTTCATCAACCATTTTTAATAAAGCACTATCTAAATTTGTAAGTGCAACATATCTTCTTACTTGTTCTCTACTTATTCCAAATTCTTCAGCTACAATTTCTACTGACAACTTCTGCACCGATGGTGTAGAAGTTAAATCAACCCTTTTTCCTTGTCTATTAAGTGCTTCTAATTTCATTTTAAAAGCCCAAGCTCTTTCAGAAGGTAATATTTCTTCTCTTTGCACATTGCTATCTACCATTAAAATTGTTGCCTCATCATCTGTAAGCTCTCTCACAATACATGGCATTTCAGATAATTGTGCTAACTGACAAGCTCTCCTTCTTCTATGTCCAGCTACCATTTCATAAGTGCCATCTTTTTTCTTTCTTACTATTGCTGGAAAAATAATTCCTCTTTTCTTTACACTTTCAACAGTTTCCATCATTTTTTCGTCATCTCTAACTTTAAATGGATGATTTGGAAAACTCGTTATTTGATTAATAGGAATCATTATAATGCTTTCCATTTTTCCTTTATCTGTACTAAACTTAAATAAATCATCTACACTCGGAAGTCCTAAATCTTTCCCTGTTGCTATCTTTTAACACCTCCTTTGCAAATTCTTCGTAAGCTATTGCTGGTTTACTTTTCTTATCATAAGCATAAATGCTTTTACCATCAATAGTGCTTTCTGCTGCTTTTACTCCTCTTGGTATAACAGTTTTAAAAACTTTTATTCTTCCTCCGTAATTTCTTCTAACTGTTTCTTCACAAGTTTTTGCAAGATTTGTGTTCATGTCTGCTAGAGTCAATAATATACCTTCTATTTTCAATTTTGGATTAATATTAACTCTTACCTTATCAACTGCTTGTACTAACTGTGTCATTCCTTTTAAAGCCAAATATTGAGGTTGAATTGGTATTACAACACTATCTGCACTAGCCAAAGCATTTATTGTAAGCAAACCCAAAGACGGTCGACAATCTATTAAAATATAATCATAATCATCTTTTACTTTTGAAATATAATTTCTTAATATATTTTCTCTATTTTCAAAATTTATCATTGATGCTTCTAATGCTTCTAATTCAATATTTGATGGTACTAAATCAATATTTTCTTCATTAGTTATGATTGCTTCCTTTTTATCTATTGGTTGTTTTGTTATAATCTTTTCCATTAAAGTCTTTATTGTATGTTCCATTCCATCTGCATTTTTAAATCCTAATGAACTTGTTAAATCTGCTTGTGGATCAAAATCAATCAATAAAACTTTCTTTCCATTTCTTACTAGACAATTTCCTAGATTGGCAACTGTTGTTGTCTTTGCAACTCCACCGCTTTTGATTTGCAATAGCAATTACTTTACACTTTGACATTATAAAAACCTCCTTCCTTAAAATTTAGCCATTATTAAAATAATGACTATGTAAAAGAACAAGTTTATTTTAACTTGTTCTATCTTGCTTCTCTATCTATTTCAAAACCTTTTAATTTTTTATCAATATTTCTTTTATACTCATTTACTCCCACATTTTCAATTTCATCTGCAATGTATTTTTTATTTTTCAAATCACTGATTTGACTTTCTTTGTTATATCTTTTTATCACACTTTCAACTTGTTTTTCAGATACAATTCCAGTAAATATAATTTCATTTTTCTTAATTTCAAAATCATACCCTTTATATAACATATAACTCAAAAATATTTTTTGTCCTTCTTCATCATACTGTTGTAATGTTTCACTATTAAATAAGTTTTCTCTTGTAAATTTTAAATGTTTCATTTTCTCCATGTTATTACCTCTCCTTACTCATTTTTCTTTCTATATTCTTTCTAACTTTTGCATAAATTTCTAATGCCTTATCTTCATTAAAACTCTTTTGAAGTGATATACCTTTTTCTTGTATAAAATCCTTTGACATTTTAAAGATATTAGTATCATTAAATGTATATCTACCCATTTCGTCTTTTCCCATATACATAGCTGTAACTGGAATTATTTGACCACTATATATTGGCAAATTAACAGTACAGAACATACCAACTTCTAAATTGTCTAAATATTTAATTGCTTCATAACCTTCCATTTTTTTACTCCTTTCATATTTTTGCAACAAAAAAAGCTAATCTCTCGACTAGCTTCTTCGTTTATGTATTTATTTATTTTCAATTAACTTTATCAATAGTTCATTTACTGGCTCTGCTGATTTATTTTCCCTTATTAATTTGTTTCTCATTTTTACTAATGATTTTACTATTAAATCTTTTTCCGATTTACTTGTTTTGACTTTTATTTTTTTCATATAGAATCACCCCTAATTTTTTATTATTCTTATTTTATCATATTTAAAAATTTTAGCAATTCTACTCGAAGATTTATCAATTTTATGCAATTTCTACATATAAATTCACTTCAACATGGTTATATTTTTCTCTGGTTTTCTTTACTCTCACAAAGGGTTCAAGTTCTTTTCTAATATCGAACGCATTTCCTACTAATTGCAAATACAATTAAACTTATTCCTTTTTTACAATTTTCTTTAGTGTTGAAAAATAAACAATTCAAAACATTTCTATTTATCATTATTATCGTCTGCCT
>OLWA01000405.1_pt1 | contig 55113 bp, 57 predicted proteins | sample 1673251 | NCBI WGS metagenome assembly OLWA01 (sample SAMEA3178937, study PRJEB25190) | human gut metagenome | biome: human gut; feature: human-associated habitat; material: faeces | place: Austria | collected 2013 | reverse complement strand
ACAATGAAACTTTATCAATCTGATTTGTTGCTGATATAACATTACTTAGTTTTGCCTGTTCCACAGCCATCTTGAACAGCATTTCAGAAACATTCTTTTCTACACTTTCGATTTCACTTTTAATAGTTTGTGCGAGTATTGGTGATAGATAATCAATGCATTTTTGTTGATGAAGATAACCGATATAGAAATTAACTGCCTGACAGACAAAATCACTTTTTGAAGTTGCGTTTGCTGTATCAAGCATTTCTGTCATTTCTTCTACCATTGAAGGCTTCATCCAATAGGCATATTTTTTCTTGTTTTCGCTCATTTTTGATAGACCCCTCAAATTCTGATTTTTGACATACTGTAAAACCCCATAACAGTCGGCTCTGCCGTCTGATGTGACTCCGTGGGGAGACGCCCCACTTTAACCTGCTTTTCATAATTTCCTCTAAAAATCGGCTCAATTATGCGTTTTTCTCTTTGTTTAGCGAACAAAATGTCAAGCTCCAAGTTTGAGAATGTATTGACATTATTATTTGCCTACCTTAAAATTAATATAAATAAAAATGGGGGTTAAGTTATGAAACTTGATTTTATAGATAACGGAAATGAATTTGACTTTGGCAGGACTTCCGAAGACTACGCAAAATTTCGTGATATATATCCGAAAAATATGTACGACAAGCTGATTGCGTTCGGTATAGGGAAGAAAGGTCAAAAAATACTTGACTTAGGAAGCGGAACGGCAGTTTTGCCTGTAAATATGTATCATACGGGTGCAGAATTTACGGCAACGGATATTTCTGAAAATCAGATTGAATTCGGAAGAAAAATTGCAAAGGAAAGAAAACTTGATAATATAAATTTCAAGGTTTGTTCGGCAGAAAATACAGGCTTTGAAGATAATACATTTGATGTTGTAACAGCTGTTCAATGCTTTCAGTATTTTAACGCAGATAAAGCAACAAAAGAAATCAGAAGAGTTTTAAAGCCTGACGGATTGTTCTGCAAAATCTTTATGGATTGGCTGCCTTTTGAAGATGAAGTAATCGGAGAAATGGAAAATCTCGTTCTGAAATACAGTCCCGATTGGAACGGCTGCGGTTTTGAAAAATTCAGATACAGCTATCCTGATTGGGCAGAGAACGGATTTAATATTGAAACTATACATTCATATGATGTTGGTCTTGAATTTTCAAAGGAAGAATGGATTGGAAGAATAAAAAGCTGTCGTGGGGTAGGGGCGAGTCTTTCGAAAGAAAGGATTACAGAGTTTGAAAATGAATATCGCAAACGATTGGAAAAATATGATACAGATTTATTAAAGCTAAAACATCAGATACATATCGAGATTTACAAGTCGACAAAGACCTTTTGATATGTACTGAGCGGTTGCAGAATAAAGCTTAGTATTGGTGAGGGAATACTTGATTTTATCTATGCGGACTTTAAAACGCCATTCAATGAAAGCTACGGATTTGTTTCTGCTTTTGACAACTTCATTAAAAACAGCGAAGAGAAAAGGCGCTTTGAAATCAATGAAAAACCTGAAAAAATATACAACTGCAATCAGGAAAATGTTGAAATGTTTTTCAGATATACAGACAGCAAACTTTTCATTGAGAATATAGCCAATGCGTCTTTATACTCAGTGATTTGTCCTCCTGTGTTTTTGAAAGAAAACTTACCTGTTGAAGGTCTGACGTGGTATTACAACTATCTGCTTACATTACAGAATGAGTATAAGGAACTAATTGAATTCTGTTTTGATGAGGACTTTTATCCGGAGGTAATGGAGAAAATCAAGCCTGCTGAGAGGTATTATCTTTATAAAATAATTCATAATCAACCTCTGACAATTCAAAGAGAGGAGTATTTTAGTTACAGCAGAAGCAATCCAAATGGAAAAATCCTGCCGATTCATTTATCTCATGAGGATTTTCTCAGCAGATTTATGAATGAATATGAGCCAACTGAAAAGCATAAGGAATTTCAGAAGAAATATAGTTTAAGTGATGCCGAGATGGAAGTGTTCTGCCGTTTTCCTATTTCCCCTAATACGAGTTATAAATTCAGGAACATCAGGAAAGCACTTGAACTTGAATTCACCAAAATGCTTGAACAGGATATCCGTTTCAGAAAATGCAAACGCTGTGGTAAATATTTTATTATGAAGGGCAACTACAACACAAACTACTGTGACAGAATAGCTGATGGTGAAACACGGAACTGTCAGGATATTATGGCACTTGAAAACTACAAAAAGAAAGTGGCGGACAACGCCGCCATTAAGATTTATAACAAATATTACAAGAGATATTCCGCCAGAGTTAAGGCTCATACCATTCTTGAGAATGATTTTAAAAAGTGGAAATATCAGGCAATGACTAAAAGAAATGAGTGTATGGATGGTAAAATAACAGAGGAAGATTTTATAAGTTGGATGGAAAGTTGTTTTCCTAGCAGGAACAGGAAACATTAAAATACAGACCAGAGAATTCAGTCTACTTGATACACAAACTTTTCAGCGCTCTCTTAGCTTATCTTTGTTTGGTACAAAATAAGTATAGCAATAACTACACACTAAGTAGTAGGAATCTATGCTCACTTCAGTTTTTCAATTCAGCAGAATAAGAATTTGAATTCAACACGGTTTTCTTATCTTTGATTACACCGTATCAATTTTTGACACTTATTCTCGTTACAGGAAAACAGAAAAGCGTAGCTTAAACTACTCATTTCGGAAGTTAAAGCTATGCTTATTTTTGTTATAATGGGAAGGTAATGGACTAACGGTTCTTTGTTTTGGACAAGACTAATATAATTTGAATGAATTATATTATATTGGTTAATGTTAGTGATGTTATGATTAATGCTAAAACAAGATTTATTGCTAATACCGTAATATAAGATGCCGTATTTCTTATCTTTTAAATATATATTACATATCTCTCGATCATTATGTATTTCTATTTTACAATCATAGATGATGCCATTATTACCGTTAATTAAAGGAATAGCTTCATCAGTAGGATCGAAATAAATGATAAAAACATAACAATAAATAAAATTGCTACGACTCTTTTATTCTTCTTTGAAAATCTGTTAAACCCAAGTTTTAGAGTTGCATCATTTTTTCTCTTTTCATATAATTTCATAATGTAATATTCCATAACTTATACACCTTCCTTAATTGTTTTGTTTGAAATAAATGTCGTCAAATGAAATCTAATACTAAGCACTGATTGAAAATATGCCAAATAGATGTACTTTTTAATCAGTGTTTAGTATAATATCACAATCTCTGTTCAAAAATATAAAGATACAAATCCTCAAGCGTCGGATTGACAGGGGAGAGGGAATAGCTCTCGGGCGGATTGTCGGTTACGGTTCGGACGATTATTTTATCGTCGCTGTGATACAGATTTGAAACTCTGTAATTTTTCTGAAAATATTTCAAGTCATCTTTGCCGATTTCGATTTCGTAAACCTTGTTTTCAATCTCTTTTATGAGATTGTTGCAGGTATCGTGAGAAACAACCTTTCCGCTTTTGAGCAGGATAATTTCCTTTGCTATAAACTCGATATCCGACACAACGTGAGTTGAAATAAGAACAATTTTATCCTCCGCAATTTCGCTTATGAAGTTGCGGATTCTTATTCTCTCCTTCGGGTCAAGACCTGCCGTCGGCTCGTCTAAAATTAAAATCTTCGGGTCATTTAAGAGTGCCTGCGCAATCAAGACTCTCTGTTTCATTCCTCCCGAAAAAGAGCCGAGCTTTTTGTGTGCGGAGGAGGTGAGATTTACCGTATCGAGAAGTGAAGTGATTTTCTGCTTTGTTCGGGTCAGTACCGAGTTGATATTCTCTCAGATTGTTAAGAGTGTCACTGTCAGCGTCTTCTTGTCCGTCAGTTGTTCCGTTATCGTCACTGTCAGCCTTTAACGGGTTCGTGCCAAGTGTCATTACTTCATAACCGTCAGGCAGTCCGTCACCATCGGTATCAACATTATTTATATTTGTACCAAGTACAAGCTCCATATAATCCAAAAGTTCATCACTGTCTGTGTCGCTTTCGGAATTGCACCATACGCCGTTTTTATACCACATTATTCCGGTTGCGTCAAGACCCGGTTGATTTTGTGCTGGAATCTGATTTGTACCATCGTTAAACATAACCTAGACGCATATTTTGTATATGTTGACCTCGGACTTCTTCCTATCAAAAACATTGATTTACCTGAGAAAACTGGCAGAAAGAAGAAATCAACAATCGTCCGAAAAAATAAGCGTGTGTTTGGCAACAGCATAGAAGAACGCCCAAAAGAGATTGAAAAACGCAATGAGTTCGGGCATTGGGAAATAGATACCGTTGTTGGAACAAAGGACGAAAGCGAGCCTTCCATTCTTACAATCGTTGAAAGACAAACAAGAATGTCCTTATGGTTTAAGATCAAAGCACATACATCAGAGGCTGTAACAGAGGCTTTGAACAAGCTCGTTCAATCGTTTGCTGATAAAGCGGCTTTGATCTTCAAAACGATTAAAGGTGATAACGGCTCTGAATTCGCTCAGATTGCCGAGCTTGAAGGAAAAGGCTTGCAGATCTATTTTACTTACCCATATTCTTCCTGGGAAAAAGGAACAAACGAGTGTCACAATAAAATGCTCCGCAGATTTATTCCAAAAGGCAAAGCGATTTCCGATTACTCAGCTGATGACATCTTGTTCTTTTCAGATATTATCAACAACTTACCAAGAAAAATCCTGAACTATCAGACACCTGAACAACTTTTTGAACAACAACTCGATTTGATTTATGCTGTTTAGTTTTCTTTATTCTATTGTGATGAATTGCCATACATTTTTCGGATAAAAAATTGCATCTTCCTATTGCAATTTCCGTATTATACAAATTTAATCATATTTTGTCAATAATTTCTAAAAAGATTTTATCACTTTTTTGCTAAATTCTTTTATTCATGGGTTCAAAATGGTTTAATTTTTTCATTATGCCTGTTCAAAAGCAAGCACAAATTAAGATTCCACTTTTTGGCATAACATCTAACAGAAAGTTATTCGTATTTTTGTACACATGCATAGTACCAATGATCGGTAATTTTTTCTACCCAAATACTTTTATAATCATCATCGGGACGGTTTACAAAGTTTGGCTTCTCATTGTTGACAGAATAGATGAATGAGGCTCTGCCATTGGCTATACCAAACGATACAAAATTATCACATGCTCCAATAAAATCCAAGTCATGTTTATCCAGACGGTAATTATCATATATTGTTTTTAAGGCTTGATATTTCTCATCAGTAAGTGAAATGGTATGTTTTTCAGGATTGTAAGATGTAAGTCTCTTTTTATCCAGATTAAATAGGTATACTGAATATTCTATATTATCGTTCTCACTCAGTTGTAAGTAATCTTGATAACATAACTCAGCGATTTGAGTATATTCATCCTCATAGTTCAGCAATTTATCAGGATCATACGAAATAATCGGTCCCACACAGGTGGAAATATACCAAACTATCAACAATATGCATAAAACAAAAATACACACTATAGATATAATATGCGCTCTTTTTTTCATATAATTGTTCCTTCCATAGATATAATATGCGCTCTTTTTTTTCATATAATTGTTCCTTCGAATGTTTTATCAAACTCCATATATGAAATAAAAGGCTGATATTTCCCAGCATATTCATCATAATGCTGCAAAATGTACCATGCTCTAAAACCAGCAAGTATGCCAAAGGGGGGGCAAAGCTTATATAATTGTCTGTAATATCACTGCTATCCAGACCAAATATATCATACATTGTAAAATGTAAGGTATATTTATAGTTTACACCATCAAATTCATATGATGTAACTTCTATTCTGTTACCGTATAATCCATCAACACATATACCTAATCCAGAAAAATAATCATTATATATTGGTTCGTTAACCTTATTCCATTGTGATGAATTACCATACATTTTCCGGATAAAAAATTGCATCTTCCTATTGCAATTTCCGTCCAGTATAATCTGAATGATGATCCTATTTCTCCTTGATTATTAATGAATGTTATTGTTACACAATCTTCATACCATTCACATTTGAAGTTTTCCTTATCTGAAAATATATCAGCAATATTGGACTTTAGGTAACTTCATAAAGAGTCTTGATAACAATTTTTGGAAAATCTGAATTCACAATTCGCACATTATAATTGTGGGGTATTGTCTTAATTTTTTAGCTGATTGCAGTCGGAATTTCCATTTCTATATTACCATTAATAGCATTAACATAAATAAGTTTACTGTCAATAGGATCTTGAGCTTTAGTTTCATATTTCCAGCATAAAACAGGAGTTATATCGTTCATAGCACAAATTACCAATTGTGCAGATTTTATATGTGTGTTGGATTCCAAATCTATTGATTTTTTGCCGTCTTCATACGATATCTTCGGATTTGTTTCAACATCGCTTACCTCGATAAATGTTCCTTTTACTGAAACTGCTTGCCCATTTTTTGAAGTAACTATGCGAAAATATCCTCCGTCTACAGGTATTCCATTATGAAGTTGATGCAATAATATACTAATTTCATCTCCTTCATTAATATCTTCACAATAAAAACTGTATTCGGTTATACCAAACAAATTTCTTAAGCTTAGCAATGCGGTTGCTGCGTCTTCTTGATCGAGGATTTTCTGTGATGTAAATCTTCCTTTAATTTCCTTTGGTATTTCCGTTTTCGATTGGTAAGTTGTAATATAACCACCAATATCATTAACATCATCTATTGTCAGATTTTCAATATCTTCAACTGATCCTACTGAAATTTCAGTTGGTGAATCAATTAATTTAGGTACCTGAGTATCATTATAATATTTTGCAAATAAAATAAATATTATTATTGTAGCAACTAAAACAATTACAAGCAGAAGTAACATTGCTTTTTTGCTTTTAGAATTTTTGATAATCATAATAAGCTCCTAACTATAGTTTACTCATATTCAGCGGAATTTCCATAAGAGTTAATAGTTTCAATATTAAAATTTCCGTCTGGATTTATCGTCAGTTTAAATACATTCCAATATGTACTGGAACTATTTGGATCAATAACAAAAGAACTAATTGGACTATTACTTGAACCTTTATAAACTTTTACAGTTGCTCCGGAATTTGCCATAGCGGTAGAAGCACTTGAATTTCTATTAGAATAATCATGGACGTAAAAATAGTAAGATCCTGGTGTTAAAGTGTGAATAGTTGTAACCTCCGGACCATATGATGTTGTGTCATCATAGTCAAGTTCAGCAGCATAGAGACTGCTATTATCTGTCCCTAATCTGAAGCAATATTTATTAGCATAATATATATGAAATCTGCCACTTCCATTTGAAAAAGGACCAACAAGATGTGAATCTAAGTCTGAAGGTGTTTTTCCCCATGTAAGTTCAATCCTAATAGAATCTGGTTCGGTAATACCCACATCATCAAAAGCATCTTTAATTGCTTGCTGTTGTTCATGATCAAACCTACATTGTTCAGCTGCACATATAACAGCACCTCTTGCATCAAGAAATGTAGCAGTTGTTGTAAGACGATATAAAGACTCATAGAATACTTTTGACCAAGTTTCTTTTGATATAGAACTTGTTCTACTATCTGTCATCATCTTATAGGCAGCAAAATTAAATATACCACTATTATAATGAACATCTCCATCAATTTCATAATTATCATAGTGCTCAGGTTGCCCATATAGAGAAGGCTCTGCCATGCTTCTAATTGTACTATCTGAATCCTCTGCTAGTAGCCACAAACCATCATCGTTTTTTCCTTCAATCAAACTACCAAGAATATCTGCATATGATTCATTCAACGCACCAGATTCCCCCCAATATGTTAATGTAGAATTAACACCATCGCCAACTATATAGCCAATAACAGCATGTGTAAATTCATGTCCAGCTACATCGAGTGCTGCAGTGAAATTACCTGCGCTGCCGAAAACCATTTGTTGTTTTTGAGAATCCCAGTAAGCGTTATTATAATTTTTACCATAATCGTAACTAACAATAATTTTTGCACTAGAATCATTAAATGAATTTCTTCCTAAAACATTCTTATAAAAATCATATACTTCCGACATATTAGCGTGAGCAGAAACTGCTGCTTTATCTACTCGATGTGGAAAAAACGGCAAAGAAAATGATGAAGCAATTTCTCCAGGTAAATTATATGTTTTCCAAAATAAAATTCCGCTGGTTGTTGTTTTATATGTTTCGATATTTCTTGAGGTATCTATCAATTGATATTCATTATCTACTTCTTGAGCTTCAAAATATCTTGTGTTTCCAAGTAAATCTTCAGCACTTAAGGATACAGCCCCTATACTTTCATTATTTTTTGTGATTTTATATATACTACCCAGGTTTCCTCCGTTGGCGTATATATAATATGTTAAATTGAAAATCAGTTCCATACTATTTCCAGAATCATTTGAATCACTGGTTAGACAACAGGAAACATTTATAGAGTACATAAGTGCCGGCATTTCGTATTTATCCACAGCATATATTAACAAATCGCTTTTGACAGAAATAACATTTTTAAATGCTTCAACCACATTTTCCATGCTTATTTCATCGGTAGTAAATGAAGATAGGTACTGGCTAATATAATCTTCTGACAACAGTTGATTAATAGCAATGTTCTCAGCATCTGAAGCAGAAATATCTACATTATAATTAACATTATTTATTGTATCAACATATGAACTAAAGAGACCACTAACATTATCTGAACTATCTGTAGAAATTATTATTTGACTTCCCAATGCAGGAATACCATCAATCATAGGAGTATAACGATAAAAACTTTCTTGATTGTTACTTCCAGTATTTATTGTTTGTACTGTAATATTTTCCGCATCTGCATTAAAACCATCTCCAAATAATGAAGAGGCAGCGTTTAGAACTTCGGCAGCAGACTCAGCAGAATTCACTTTTCTATCAGTGAATTTTCCATTAATAACGCAAATCGCACCATTATCATCAAAAATGACATCAATTATTCCATCAGAGAGAAGAGTTTCTATATCACCAAAATCAATAATATCATCATCCAAATTATCATTTTCATCATACCAATGACCATTTTTATACCACATTATTCCGGTTGCGTCAAGTCCCGGTTGATTTTGTGCTGGAATCTGATTTGTACCATCGTTAAACATAACCTTTGCAGACGCATATTTTGTAATTGTATAAGCATACCAGCCGTCAGAAACCTCTGTCATAGCTGAACCCGGCCAAGCAGGTCCCGTGTCGCTGTCATTAAGATAGTAATAAATATTTGGAGCAGACCAACCGTCAGGCTTATAGAAATATACTGTTATTTCGTCAGGTCTTTCTGTTGTCCATGTACCGTTTCTGTACCACATTTCATCTGATACAGGAAAGCCTTCTACCATAACATCGGGAATTTGTGTTCCTCTGCCGTTGTTGAACAGAACTCTTGCTTCATCATAACCGTAAATCTTGTATGTATACCAGCCGTCACCGTCTGCATACATAGGTACACCTGTCCAGCTTGTTCCTTCAAGATTTCCGTTGTAATAATAGATGTTTACATTGCCCCAGTTATTATAGTCATAAAAATGAACTGTAATGCCGTCCGGTTCAGCATCATACAGAGTGCCGTTGATGAACCATTTTTCACCCGTTACAGTGTAGCCTGTTTCATTTTGTTGCGGTATCTGATTTGCACCATTATCGCTGAATATTACCTTAACTTCATCAAATCCGTAAATATCATACGAATACCAGCCGTTTCCGTCTGATGTCATAGCAGTTCCCGGCCATGTTACAGGTGTTTCCGAATCCGTATAATAATAAATATATGGACTGCCCCACTGATTTGAGTTATAATAGTGAACAGATACTTTTGATAAATCAGGATTTTGGTCATAAAAACTACCCGACTTGTACCATTTTTCTCCGGAAACAGTCAAGCCTTCCTGATTTTGTGCAGGATACTGGTCAGCACCGTTATTGCTGAAAATAACCTTTGCTGACGAATAACCGCTTATTGTGTAACTGTACCAGTTATCGCCATCATTGTTCATAGCTGTACCCGGCCAGCTCACAGGTGTGTTTCCATCATTGTAGTAGTAGATATACGGACTTTCCCAGTTGTTTTCATTGTAGTAATGAACAACAATTTCGTTTTCGCTTACTGCCGTTGCTGGAAGTACAAAAACAGACAGCATCATAGCTGCAACAAGAACAAACGATAATAATTTTTTAACTTTCACAAAAACATCTCCTTTCAGATGTAAAAGCCGACTATAACATCATATTATCGCTATTTGTCGGCTTTTGATTTAATTTTTCGCTAATTGTCTGCCTTCCATACAGACAGTTGAAGCCCAACAATTTTATCAGATATTCATACGATAGCGTTATCACGACAAAATGCACTGAGAATCCTCATTTTGTTCAAGTCATCTTTGTCAAAAGAGTTTAAGATACTATATGTTGACCTTACATATATAGTAAGTAGTGCCGGGTTTATAATAATAAGCCGCATACGAGTATTTTGATTGTGTGCTTTCGTAATTAGTACCGTCTATCATGAAGTGAAGTGTTGAATTATATGTGACATTTTTTCCGCTGTGTCCCAAAGTTAATTCCACGGCTGAAGCATTACTTATTGAAGCCATTACCAGACAAAGAATTACAGATAATAAACCTATATATTTTTTTGCTTTTCATATTTTTAAATCTCCTTGAACATAAAATACACTCAATTAATGTAACTTTATTCTATAATTTCACAAAATTTAAATAAACATCGGAAACACATCCATTTAACGTACAAATTTTAGTGCTTTGCTATTTGCACGGTTCTTTTGGTTGCTTTAACCCCCATATTGATGCAGCACCACACGATAATGCAGCAATTTTACCTGTTACTTTTTTTATGATTTTTGCAGGAATCAATTTATTATTTTTTGGTTTGCTCATATATCCGTTCCCTCCTTTCTTTGAGTTTTGCCACTATTATTAACATTGAAATCAACAACAATATCAAAGGCAATATTGAACCATACTTTATTGATTTGCAATGTAAAATAATTGAAATAATACTTATAATAATAGAAAATACAATAGATTTTATTTTTAAACCTTTTCTGTTTGCTTTTGCAATTGGCTTGTTTTTGTTTTCTACCGGGCTGAAAATTGAGATTATTAAAAGCGAAACAATGTTTATAGCAGTAACCAAGTAAACATTATTATTATTACTAAAAAAATCATATGAAATTAATAGCAAAACAAAACTAAGGCATAAATATAAATTGCATTTAAAATATGTATCGGCGTGATATCCGCCGGTGACTTGCCTTACAAAGATAAATACAATAAGAAATATAAGGCTCTCAATTATGTGCATAGAAATAATGCCTATTATTATAATTATTGCTAAGTTAAGTAATGATGATAATGCAACCTCTATACCATAACGATAATACTCAACTTCATAGTCATTGTTTGATATTTCTCCGCATTTGACTAAATATTCCGCAATTTTCTTTGCAGTTATTTCTAACAAAAAATTCACATCCATCATTAATTTATTTAACTATACAATACAAAAAGTTTTGTGTCTACTTATTTGGCATAACGTGTTATATTTAGGCAAAAGATGTAATATTAATATCCCACAGAAAAGCAAAATTTTTCCGCTTTCTTGTGGGATATTAGTATAAAAGAGTAAGTATGGAATTAGAGCTCTATATAAATATTGAAGAAATAAATAGAGCCTGAAAATAAAAAGCAGAGCATACTTGAAAAAGTCCGTTAAATTGGAATTGGCGGTAAAACAGAAACGGAAGTCAAATATGCTCTGAAAATTTTAGTCAAACCGACTATTTGTAAATAACTTATTTGTTTTTCAATATAATGCTACAGATAAAGTAACCGTTTTCTTCATAATAATCGAATGCTCCATTATATTTTTTAGCAATATCATTTATTATCTTTGTACCGAAGCCGTGGATAATTTTGTCTTTCTTCGTTGTATTTAGTTCAGGATTCCCTTCTAACACGGAATGTCCAATCGTGTTTTTCATACTAAAATAATAAACTGATTCATCTTTTTTGATTGAGAAATCTATATGTTTGTTGCTGTTCATTTTTTTACAAGCTTCAATGGCATTATCAAATAAATTGCTGATAAGACTGCATAAATCTATATCGCTTATGCCATCAAAATCCAATACAGTGATTATTGAAACCTCTATTTCAAGTTCCTGTGCGATTGCCGATTTATAGTTAATAACGGCATTTACAACATCATTATTTGTATTAATAACGTTTGCAAACAAAGTAAAGTTATGTATATTATCATTTATATATTTTGTTGCCTTGTCAATATTTCCGCTCTTAATCAGCGAACCGATAACAATATAATTATTTTTTATATCATGCCGCATTTTTCTGATGATTTCATATTGAGCTTTTGCATTTTCAATATAATTTGATTGATATACTTGCTGCATACGAAGCATTTCATTTTCTTTTATAACAGAGTTCTTTTTACTTAAATCAATAACAAGGTATACTGTAACAATATTAATAAGTACGATCCCTGCTATACAAATCACTATTACAAGCCTGGTGTTACTCGGAACATTTTGTGTAGATGTTAAAGTGAGAAATCCTGCTATTACTACGCTTATAAAAAGAACCGACAATATGAGTATCCACTCTCTGTTGCTTAAATCATTCTTGTTTTCTTTTTTGAAAATTCCTAATGTAAGCTTATATACATATAAAATGATTAACTGACATACGACAATGCTAATAAAACGTTCCAAGCCTTGATGTAAAAAAATATTATTAACCGACTTATTAAATAAAAGTGCAAAAAAATTAGCAACTAAAGATGTAATAATACTAATAAATATTACGGAAAAAGACGAAACGAAGAATTTTTTTAGTATTTTTCCATCCAGACAAATAAGTGAGTATACAAATACTATTCCTATATATACGCACAGATATACTCCTTCAAAATTAATGAAATAGTTAATTATGCTTATTGTGAATGTCAATATAAAAGCGCACACAATCCCGCCGCTTTTGAAGAAGGAGCGCTTTTTTCTGTCACCAAGGATTGAATATACATAATCAGAGATAATAATTCCTTGATAAAAATTTACTACGACTTCAAGTAACTGCCACAGAGTATCGATCATATTGTATTCCTCAAATACAAAGTATATTTTTCATTAACTATTTTCTTATAATTCCTGCTCATTGGTAATTTCAGGTTTATGTGTTTTAATATAATTTCATCTTTGCGGTTGTCTATAAAATCAATATATACCGGATTGATAATATAACTTTTATGTATTCGTATAAAGTCATATATTTCAAATCTATTTTCACATTCTTTAATAGTACATCTATCTTTAAAAGACTTATTTTCATTTAATACATAATAATTAATATAGTGTTTATTACTTTCCAAATATATAATATTTCTAATAGGGATAGGGAATTTTTTAGAAAATTCATCCTCTAAAATCATAATTTCATTTTGTTTCATATGACGCATTAATTTTCTTACAACATTCGCAAAACTTTTATCTAAAGTTTCCGGTTGATTTTTTCTGATAAAATCAAAGGGTTGAAAATCAAAGCTGTCGTAGACCAATTCAGAATGCGATGTGATAAATATTATACGACATCCCGAATATCCCATTCGTATGTTTTTGGCGACATCAAATCCATTTATTTCCGGCATATCGATATCTAAAAAAATCACATCAAAATTACTCTCCTTATGAGATTTTAATAACAAATTACCCGAACTGAAGCTGAATATTTCAAAATATGATGTGTATTGTTTAAATATATTCTGAAGTATAAAGTGCATATTCTTTAATAAATCTTCGTTGTCATCACAAATAGCTATTTTCATTTTTCCCTCTTCATATAATGCAAGCCTAAATATGTATATTATATTTTATATTATATCACTAATGTGCAGAAAAATAAACAAAAATCTATTTTTGCCGCTGTTTTCACATGGAACTTTTTAATATGTTGCATTTTGTGACATAAAATTACACCTTGTGCCCCAAATATTGATTTTTTATTTCAAAAATGATATAGATTGTATATAAAATATTTGGGATTTTAGTATCTTGAAAAATACTGCTCGAATCTATATAATATATTGAGCCTATTGAAGAGTCTGTTAATGTAAATATCAATACAAAAGAATTATACCGGAGATTACAAGCCAACACCGCATGAGTATATTGAGGATAAAAAACCGAAGAAATTTAACTATGTACTCTTTGTTTACTGCATAGCAAATTTTGAGCAATAACTTGCTTTTCACGGAATCCCCATTATGTTATACGTCATGTATCCATAATTAATTATTCAAGTGGTAATTTTCCAATAGCATCAATAAAGCATCAAAATGATTTTAGTGTTCTGGCAAGAGTGCAAAAACGACTTAAAAATGGCATTGCAATCAACTTTTTGGAGACTTCAACAGTCCCTCCAAAACCGCGTGCCGAGGGTTCAAGTCCTTCTGCCCCTGCCAAAGGAAACGGTCTAAGTAAAGACCGTTTTTTATTTAAAAGAATTTTCAAAAATCCCTTGCAATCTCATATTAATGGTGTTATAATTAAATATAATAAGTATTGTAAAGTAAGGAGTGGGAAGTAAGCCCACTCCTTTCTGTTTGCAACTGCGGTGTTATTGAGTGGTGTATGTTTATTGTATTGTATCGGCTTATACACTTGTAATCGGTCGGTTATAACTTGCAACATTAAACTAACCTGTGCTTGATTGCTTTACGGTTGCTTACGGTGAAAATAATTTGCAACTGCGTTATGCTTTGTTGCAAACGCTCATAAGGAGGTATTTATGGCAAAGAAAAAAGGCGGTCTTACCGTAACTAAGGTTTGGGAGCTTTGCGAGCCTATTGTTAAGGATTTCGGACTTTCGCTTTGGGATGTGCGCTATGTTAAAGAGGGCGCCGACTGGTTTTTAAGAGTTTATATCGACAAGCCTGACGGCATTGATATTACCGATTGCGAGAATGTATCCCGTGCTATTGACAAGCCGCTTGACGAGCTTGACCCTATTGAGAGTGCATATTGCCTTGAGGTATGCTCTCCGGGGCTTGAGCGTGAGCTTGTGCGTGACGAGCATTTTATGCAGTTTATCGGCGCTGACATCAAAGTCAAAATGCTCCGTCCTATCGAGGGCATAGGCAGAGAATTCGGCGGTGTGCTTGACGCTTACGATAACGGCGAGGTAACAATCTCCGACCACGACGGAGAGAACCATATAACTATCAATAAAAAAGATGCGTCTTGGATTAAACTTGACGACTTTGATATGTAACTTCAGTTTATTAAAACAATTTTAAGATAAGAGAAAAGGATGATCAGAAAAATGAATACTAAGGAACTTTTTGCTGCTCTTGAAATGCTCGAAAAAGAAAAAGGCATTCCAATGGACTATATGATTGAAAACATCGAAAAAGGTATTGAAGTTGCCTGCAAAAATTACTACGGCGGTAATGACGAAGTGGTTTTCAAAATTCTTCCGGACAGAAATGTCTTTGATGTAAGACTTATGAAAACTGTTGTTGAAGAAGTTTTTGACCCTGATTACGAGATTTCGCTTGAGGACGCACAGAAGGTCCTTAAGAGAAAAGCAATCAATATTGACGATAAGGTTGCTATTCCGCTCGACCCTAAGGACTTAGGCAGAATTGCAATCGGCGCTGCGAGAAATACTATTCGTCAGGGTATCCGTACAGGCGAAAAGGGTCAGACGCTTTCAGAGTTCAAGAGCAAGCTCGGCGAACTCGTTACAGCTACTGTTGAAAGAATTGACCCTAAGAGCGGTGCGGCAGTTATCAGAATAGGCAAGAGCGAGGCTATGCTCCCTAAGAGCGAGCAAATCGGTCACGATAACCTCAAGGAGGGCGACCACATCAAGGTTTATATCGCTGATGTAAAGACAAGCGAAAAAGGTCCTCGTGCTATAATTTCAAGATCACATCAAGACCTTGTTAAAAGACTTTTTGAGCAGGAAGTACCTGAAATTTTCGACGGTGTTGTTGAAATCAAATCGGTTTCCCGTGAGGCAGGTTCAAGAACCAAAATGGCTGTTGTCAGCAAAAATCCCGACATTGACGCCGTAGGTGCTTGTATCGGTACAAAGGGCGCTCGTGTAAACAGCATTGTTGACGAGCTTGGCGGTGAGAAGATTGATATTATCGAATACAGCGATGACCCGCAGAAGTACATTTCAGCCGCACTTTCTCCTGCAAAAGTATTGAGCGTTGAAATTACAGACCTTGAGAACAAGAACTGCAGAGTAACTGTTCCGGACGGTCAGCTTTCTCTTGCTATCGGCAACAAGGGTCAGAATGCCCGCCTTGCCGCAAGACTTACAGGCTGGAAGATTGACATTCGTCCCGAAAGCGGTTTCTTCGGAGAAGATGAAGAGGACGAAAAACTCGAAGTTGCCGAAGATACAACAGCAGAAGATACACTTGAGCTTGACGATACAGCAGAAGAGAATACAGAGGCACTCGACCTTGACGGCGAGAAAACTGCCGAGGCTGATGTTGAGGCTGACGAGAATACAAACGAAGAATAATTTTATATAAAATATAAATATATAAATGCAGGGAGGGATTTTATGACACAGAAAAAACAGCCGCTTAGAAAATGCACAGGTTGTGGCGAAATGAAAGAAAAGCGTGAGCTTATCAGAGTAGTAAAAGCTCCCGATACCAAGGACGAGAACGGCAATGTAACCGCAAAGGGCGAGATAAGTCTTGACCTTACGGGTAAAAAGTCGGGAAGAGGAGCGTATATTTGCCACGACATAAAATGTTTTGAAAAAGCGAGAAAGGCAAGACGGTTTGAAAGAGCGTTTTCCTGCAAAATCCCCGACGAAGTTTATGAACAGCTTGAAAACAGCTTGAAAGCGGACAGCTAAGGGAGGCAATCGTATATGAATGACAGAATATTGTCGTTGCTCGGATTGTGCCGCCGTGCAGGAAAGCTTGTAATCGGAGCTGACCCCTGCATTGACTCAATGGCAAAGAGCAAGGCAAAACTGATTTTGTATGCAAATGATTTTTCACAAAACAGCTTAAAGCCTGTTTTGTTGCAGGCACATAAGCAAAATGTTCGTGTACTTGAAGTAAACAGAACCAAAGATGAAATAAGTTTTTCACTCGGCAAACTTTGCGGAGTTTTATCGGTGGAGGACAAAGGTTTTGCAGATAAGCTTGCTATGCTTATTGAAGGTGAACAGAGAGGAGAATAATATGATAAAATACAAAGTAAGAGATGTTGCCAAGGATTTAGGCGTTAGTGTAAAAGAAATTTCAGATATTCTTGAGAAAAATTGCGGCGTTACAAAAAAGGCTATGGCTACTCTCGAGGAGAGCGAACTTAATATTGTTTTTGACGCCGTAACACAGAAAAACAATGTAGCAAATTTTGATAAATTTTTTGCGTCAAGAAATAAAACCGCAGAACCTGCAAAGGCAGAGGTTAAAGCCGAGAAAAAGGCTAATAATAAAGACAGCAAAGACAACAAGCCGAACGGCAGAAAGAATGACCGCAAGTCTGACAATAAGGACAACAAGGCAGAGGGCAAAAAGCAGAATAAAGTTCAGGATAAGCCTGCAAAGCAGACAAAGGCTGAACCAAAGGCAGAGTCAAAGCCTGTTGAAATTACAAGCGAGGAAGAAACTTCAACCCGTAAGCGCAGAGTAATTGATACCCGTGCCGTAAATGTTGATGTTGAGCGTTACAACCAGAAGTACGATGACCTTGCAAACGCATCTTCAAAGATGAGAAGTACGGACAACACTGTTAAAAAGCAGAAGTTTACCAACCGTTCTCAAAAGCAGAAGGGCAGAAGACAGGGCAAGAGAGAAACAGAGCAGGAGCGTTTGAAGCGTATTGCGCTTGAGCGTAAGCAAAAGCAGATGACAATTCAAATTCCTGATGAAATCGTTGTTCAGGAGCTCGCTTTAAGACTTAAGGCTACAGTTGCCGAGGTTGTTAAAAAGGCATTCCTTATGGGCACAATGGTAACCGCTACCGATACAATCGACTTTGATACAGCGTCACTCATTGCAATGGAGTTCCACGCAAAGGTTGAAAAAGAAGTTGTGGTTACAATCGAAGAAAGAATTATTGACGACAGTGAAGATGACGATACAAATCTCGTAGAGAGAGCACCTGTTGTGGTTGTAATGGGTCATGTTGACCACGGTAAAACTTCAATTCTTGACGCTATCCGTCATGCAAATGTTACAGCAGGCGAGGCAGGCGGTATCACTCAGCACATTGGTGCTTACAGAGTAGAAATCAACGGCAAGCCCATCACCTTCCTTGACACACCGGGTCACGAGGCTTTCACAACTATGAGAGCAAGAGGCGCACAGGTAACAGATATTGCAATCCTTGTTGTTGCTGCCGATGACGGTATTATGCCGCAGACAGTAGAGGCTATCAACCACGCAAAGGCTGCGGGTGTATCTGTAATTGTTGCTATCAATAAAATGGATAAGGTCGGCGCAAATCCGGAGAATGTTAAGCAGCAGCTTACAGAGTATGAGCTTGTTCCGGAGGAATGGGGCGGCGACACACCTTGTATTCCTGTATCTGCAAAAACCAAAGAGGGTCTTGACGACCTCCTCGAAATGGTAACACTTATTGCAGAAATGAAAGAGCTTAAGGCTAACCCTGACAGAGCCGCAAAAGGTACTGTTATTGAGGCTCGTCTTGATAAGGGCAGAGGTCCTATTGCCACTGTACTTGTACAGAACGGTACACTTCATCAGGGTGACATCGTAATTGCAGGTACTTGCGTAGGCAGAGTAAGAGTAATGGTAAACGATAAGGGCGAGAGAGTAAAAGAGGCAGGCCCTTCGGTTCCTGTTGAAATTACAGGTCTTGCAGAAGTTCCGCAGGGCGGCGATATATTCAACGCTGTTTCTGATGAAAAACTTGCAAGAGAGCTTGTTGAGCAGAGAAAGGCATCTCAGAAAGAGGAGCAGTTCAAGGCACAGACAAAGGTTACACTCGACAACCTCTTTGACCAGATGAAGTTGGGCGAAGTTAAGGAATTACAGATTATCGTAAAAGCCGATGTACAGGGTTCTGTTGAGGCTGTAAAGCAGTCGCTCGAAAAACTCTCTAATGACGAGGTAAGAGTAAATGTAATTCATGGCGGTGTAGGTGCTATCAATGAATCCGATGTAATGCTTGCCGAGGCTTCAAATGCAATTATAGTAGGCTTTAATGTTCGTCCTGACAGCGTTGCTGCCGCAAATGCGGAAAGCGCAGGCGTTGATATGCGTCTTTACAGAATTATCTACGATTGCATTGAGGAGATTGAGGCTGCTATGAAGGGTATGCTCGCTCCTAAGACAAGAGAGGTAGTTCTTGGCACTGCAGAGTGCAGAAATGTAATTAAGATTAAGTCCGTAGGTACAATTTCGGGTTCTTATGTAAAGAGCGGTAAGATTGTAAGAAACGCAGGCGTAAGAGTTATTCGTGACGGTATCGTAATTGCCGAGGATACAATCGCATCATTACAGCGTTTTAAAGATGCGGTTAAGGAAGTAAACGAGGGCTACGAGTGCGGTATCGGTCTTGAGCGTTTTAACGATATTAAAGAGGGCGACCTTTTCGAGGCTTACACAATCGAGGAGTATCGTGATTAATCAGTGATTAGCGGTTAGCGGACAAAGTGATGAAAATTGCTTTGCCGCTAATCGTATTATTACGACATAGCTGATTAAGAATATTAAATTATGGTTTAGCGGAGTGCTTTATCAAGCAATCAGCTAAACAATAATTTATTTTATTATTTTACTTTGAGTTACAGTGCTCCGAATTACGAATCACAACTATGGAGGATATTATGGCAGGACATAGATTAGAACGCACTACCGAGGATATAAAGCGTGAACTTACGGCTATTTTTCGTGAGCTTAAAGACCCTCGTGTGCAGCAGGCTTTTTTATCAATCATTCGTGTTGATGTTACTAATGACCTTTCTTATTGTACGGTTTATGTAAGCGCTATGGAGGGACTTGACCGTGCCAACGAGGCAGTTAAGGGACTTAAGTCCGCAGCAGGCTTTATTCGCCGTGAGCTTTTTCACCGTCTTACACTCAGATATGTTCCACAGCTTATTTTTAAGGCTACCGACAGCATTGAGTACAGTGCAAACATCAGCAGAATTTTAAATGACTTGGACATTCCCGAGGACGAGGTGGACGAAGATGAATCTTTATGATATTTCCGTTTTCCTCAGAGAACACAATAATTATGAAATATTAACTCATAACTACCCCGACGGCGATACTCTCGGCAGCGGATATGCGCTTTGCATTGCTCTTCAGCAGCTTGGCAAAAATGCAAGAGTAATTACCGCAAAGTTACCGCCAAAATTCGAGTATCTTACAGAGGGTGTGGAGGAGCAGGATTTTACCGCCGACTACATCATAAGTACAGATGTTGCGGCAGACAGTCTTTTAGCCCCCAATATGGAAAAATATCTCGGTAAAATTGACATTTGTATTGACCACCACGGTTCAAACTCCGTTACCGCAAAAGAAAAGTTTGTCGATAAGTATGCGGCGGCAAACTGTGAGATTATCTACAAACTTCTTATGCGTATGGGCGTAAACTTTACAAAGCAAATCGTAGACTGCCTTTATACGGGTATTTCTACCGATACGGGTTGTTTCCGTTATACAAACACCACTGCCGATACATTCAGAATTGCCGCAAGCCTTGTCGAGCTCGGCTGTAATTCGGCGTACATCAACAAGGTTATGTTTGAAACAAAGTCAAAAGAAAAAATTATGCTTGAGCGGGAAGTTTATGATACCATTACCTATTGCGCAAATGAAAAGTGCGCCATTGTGTGGGTTACTCTCGATATGCTCAAAAGCCTTAACATCGGCGAGGATGAAATAGAGGGACTTGCCTCTATTCCTCGTCAAATTGAGGGTGTATTGATAGGCATTACTATGAAAGAAAAAGAGGGCGGATTTTTCAAAATTTCCGTTCGTACAAACGGCGATATTGACGCCGCAAAGTTCTGCTCAAAGTTTGGCGGCGGCGGACATAAGGCGGCGGCAGGATGTTCTATAAACGGCAGTCTTGAAGATGTGCGCAGTCAGCTTATAAAAGCAGCGGAAGAAACTTTATGAACGGTGTAATAATTATAAACAAGCCGCAGAAATTTACTTCGTTTGATGTGGTGGCTGTGATACGAAAGCTGACAGGTCAGCGTAAAATCGGTCATACAGGCACACTTGACCCAAACGCAACGGGTGTGTTGCCCATACTCCTCGGCAACGCCACAAAAGCGCAGGATATAGTGCCAAATCACGATAAATCATATACCGCAAAATTCCGCCTCGGAATGACAACCGATACCCTCGATATGTGGGGTGCCGTAACATCACAAAGCGATAAAACCGCAACCGAGGCAGATGTTTTATCGGCACTTGAAAATTTCAGAGGTGAAATCGAGCAGCTGCCACCGATGTACTCGGCAATCAAGGTAAACGGTCAAAGACTTTACGACCTTGCAAGACAGGGAAAAGAAGTTGAACGAAAGCCGAGAAAAGTTACGGTTTACAGACTTGAACTTAAAGATTTTGACGAAGAAAGCCAAAGCGGAACATTGAATATAAGCTGTTCCAAGGGAACATATATCCGAACAATAATTGACGATTTAGGTAAAATTCTCAAAACGGGTGCAGTAATGACTGCTTTGTGCAGGACGGCTGCGTGCGGCTATAACCTTGCTGACAGCATTACGCTTGAAACTGCAAGAGAATTAGCCGAAAAGGGTGAGATTTCAGAGCATATTATGCGCACGGAAACTCTTTTTGCAGGTTACCGCAAAATATATGTGTCTGACGCACAGGCAAAACGCTTTTCAAACGGCGGTGAACTTGATATGTCAAGAACCGCACTTGCAAAAGCAAAAGCGCAAGATAAGGAAATAATCAGAGTAAGCGACAGACAGGGAAAATTTTTAGGTCTTGGCATTGCCGATAACGAAAGCGGTCAGTTGAAAATTCTTAAATTGTTTTTGAACTGATTTTTTTAACATTCTGTTACAAGCCTTTTTAAAGGCTGACGCCGTTGTATTCAAGCCGCCAAACAGCGAGCTGTTTGGCTATCGTTAGATTGCGTAAGCGGAAAGTATTTGTTGGCTTTGCCCACACCCACGACCTTTGAAAAGGTCGACCAAACTTTTATAATTGCTTTAAAAAGTATTTTACTAAATCATAATTGCCAAACTTTTGACAAATAACCGATTATTAATACATTAAAAATTAATCCGAACGGAGAATAACTATGGAAGATATTAAACTTTGTCCATTTTGCGAAAGTCCTATGCTCATCGTAGATGACGGAAAAAACAACGGCAAACCGTACTACGAATGTTCAACCTGCGGACTTCGTTTTCAAATAAAAGGCTTTGACGAAAAACCTGTGGAGATTAAGGAATGAAAATTACAGTAGTCAACGGTCAGAGCCATAAAGGCTCTACATATCACATCGGCAAAATGCTTGCCGATAAACTTGGCGGCAAAGTTACAGAGTTCTTTTTGCCAAAGGATTTCAGTGATATGTGCATTGGCTGTACAAGCTGTTTTATAAAAAATGAACATCTTTGCCCTCATCACACAAGGCTCGAAAAGCTGACGAATGCAATTGATGATGCAGATGTGCTTATTTTTACAAGCCCTGTTTATGTTTACCACACCACAGGCGCTATGAAAAGTTTTCTTGACCATTACGGCTACCGTTGGATGGTACACCGTCCTGAAAAGAAGATGTTTTCAAAGCAGGCAGTTTGTATTTCTACCGCAGCCGGAGCGGGTACAAAGTCAACCAACAAAGATATTGCCGACAGCTTTTTCTTTTGGGGAATACCAAAAATTTATAAATACGGTGTGAATGTCCGTGCCACATCATACAAAGGAATCAGCGAAAACACTTTGAAAGCAATCGACAAAAAAACCACCGCCCTTGCAAAGAAAATCAAAGCAAAAGACGGCAAAGTGAAGGTCGGAATCAAGACCAAAGCCTTTTTTGAACTTATGCGTATAATTCAAAGGAAAAGCGATTGGAACGAGGCTGATACGGACTATTGGCATAACAAAGGCTGGGACGGTAAAAAGCGCCCGTGGAAGTAAGGAGTTTACTATGAGAAAATGCTTGATTACAGTTGATTATCAGGTGGATTTTGTAAACGGTTCACTTGGATTTGACGGTGCGGAAAAACTTGAAAATGTAATTGCCGGAAAAATTGAAAAATACAGGGCAGAGGGTGCAGATATTATATTCACTCTCGATACCCATCACTGCGATTACTTGACTACTTTTGAGGGCAGAATATTGCCGATTGAACATTGCATTGAGTACACAAAAGGTCACGAACTTTACGGAAAAATCAAGTCTATGGTTCAGCCAAACGACAAAGTGTTCAAGAAATGCACCTATGGCAGTGAGGCTCTGTTTGATTATCTAAGAAAGTGTGATTACAAAGAAATCGAGCTCTGCGGACTTGTATCAAATATTTGTGTTATTTCAAACGCCGTGCTTGCCCGAACCGCTTTGCCGAACGCACGACTGACTGTTGACAGCAATGCCACTGCCTCAAATGATGACGGTTTAAATACAGCCGCATTAAATGTTATGCGTGGACTCGGTATTACCGTAATTTAACTTGACAATAATTATAACTTGTTGTAAAATACTGAATATAATGTCATTTCGACATTTCAGGGTAATAGGTAGTTTGTCAGAAGTCCTTGTGGGCGTATTATAGGACTTCTGACACCGCCTATTTTGGTTTTATGATTTGTGCAATACAAATTTCGTATTATACGGAACATTTCAAATTTTTATCAAGAAATTTGAAAAAAATTAAAAAAACATTTGAAATTGTAAAACATATGTGATATAATACCAATGTTGCTTAACGCTGATCAAAAATTTAATATGCTGATATAGCTCAGGAGGTAGAGTGCGTCCTTGGTAAGGACGAGGTCACGGGTTCAAATCCCGTTATCAGCTCCAAGGAAAAACCGCATAACCAAGCCGTTTTTTAGGGTTTGGGAGCGGTTTTTCTTTTTGCTTTAAATGAATTATAAGCCATTTTGGGGTTTATTTGGGGTTTATTGTCTTTAAAATTCATTTTCGGGGGTTTATTCCGCTGCTTTGCTCTGTGTAAAATATCGGCAGAGAATATCCTTGCTTTTGCGGTTGTTTACCCCAAAAATTAAATATTCGGATATAAAATATAGCCGTGTACTCGTTGTGTTTTGTGAGTACACGGCTTTTATTATGCGTGTTTGCGGTTTGTATTCAATAGGGTTTCAAAGGTGTTTGCCGCTTGCTTTTCTGCCTCTTCCACAGCGTGCACATAGCGGTTTGTTGTCTTTAGCTGTGCGTGCCCAAGCCTTGTAGCAACATTTTTAATATTCGTTCCGTTGCTCAACAGTAGCGTTGCCGAGGTGTGGCGGAGTGCGTGGAACTTTTTATGCTCAAGTCCTGCACGCTTGAGAAATCGGGTAAACTGCAAGGTTGGAGTTGTGGGGTACATAGGTTTGCCGTCTGCCTGTATAAATATCCAATTATCGCCCTGCCAACGGTCCCCGAGTAAGAACCGCTCTTGTGTCTGTTTTGCTCTGTATTTCTTTAACAAGGCTATGCAGTACGGCGGCAGCATAATTGTGCGGCTTTTGCCTGTTTTTGTTGATTTACTCTTGATTTCTTTGTCGCCTGTCAGCTTGTAATTACTTCTGCTCACGGTTACAATGCCCGTTGTAAAGTCTATGTCAGACCATTTCAGCCCCACAAGTTCACCACGGCGGCAGCCTGTGTTTAACGCAAGATGTATTAATACTTTGAATTGCAGCGGTTCAGCCTCGAGCTTGTCGAGCATTACGCCTAATTCTTCTTGTGTGAAAATGTCGGTTGTTTGTTCCTCAACCTTTGGGAGGGTGATTCTGTCGCTGTCGGCAGGATTTACGCCTATAAGCTGCAACTTGTAAGCACTGTGCAAAACTGATTGAACCATTGTGTAATATCGGCGAACGGTTGAGGGTGTAAGTTTGCCCTCTTTACCGTCAAAATGCGTTGTGCGTTCCTCAAGAGCGTTTACAAATCGCTGTATGTGAATAGGCTTGATGTCCTTTAGTTTGAGATGTCCGAGCATTGGGATAATGCAGATGTCGAGCATATGGCAATACTTTTCATACACAACAGGGGAGAGCCTGTGCTTTGCGTTTTCAAGGTAGATTGGCACAAAGTCGGCAAGTTTCATTCTGCCGTCGGTGCCGACTGTGCCGTTATTGCATTGCTCCTCAAACAATACCGCTTGCCGCTGCACTTCCTTTTCAATCTGCTTTGCGGTCATTTTTTCGTCGGGGGTATAAGTCATACGCCGGCGTATCTGCTTGCCGTTTATGTCATAACCGCAGCATACGGTTATGCGGTATGCGTTGTTACGCTTTTCTATTGTTGCCATTTAATCACCGTCCTTTTAATTACATTCTAAACTATAAATTTCGGCTCTGCCTTTATCTTTCCAATTGTTTAAATAATTGTTGATTTTAAGCAAAAAACTTTCAATCAATAAATTGTAATCTATTTGTATAGGTATATCTGATTTACCATTTAATAGCCCGCCTGTTATTTTCCCGTCAAGCTCTTCGTCTTCGGCTATTTCTATTTCAGCAAATAAGTAATAATAAATTGTTAATATGAAATCGTAAAAGTCTTTTTTACTTGTCAAATAGTCTATTGTATCGAAAATCAATTTAGCCTCTTCTTGATCTGTTTTAAGTATATATTCCAAATCTTCTTTTTCATCATAGGTTAAAAAGCCTAAAAAATCATTATTTAATATGCTTTTTCTAAAATTATTTACTGGTATGTTGGAATCTCTATTAATATCCTTCTTATATTGTTCAAATAATAGTCTATCGTTTTCTAAATCTTCTTTACTTAAGAAATCTAATGGATTATCGATATATAGCTTTAATTTATCCGCTTTTTCTTTTCTTTTGTCTGAAATTAAGTTGCCATTAGCTTGTAATGCTATTTTATGCAGTACATCAATTGATTTTTCACTTAGTCCTGTATAATCGCATATATACTGAATGTCTTTATCAGCTGTTAGAGCATTGGATAGCCCCACAAGATAATCAAGTGATACATCAAAATATTTTGCTATGCTTACAAGTTTATCAATGTTAGGAGCGTTTGAACCGTCTGCATATTGTGCAATAGCTTGTCTTGAACAACCTGTCTTTTCTGCTAATTCTTGCTGTGTTGTACCGCTGCTTTTCATCAGCTCACGAATACGCACGGCAATAATATTGTTATAACCTTTGTATGTGCTTGCTTGTTTTGTTTTACTTGCATTATCAGCCATTTTATAATACCTCTTGTAAATAATTCTTGCATTTTATAAAAAATGTATTTTTTACTTGCTTTAATAAATTTCTTGCATTATAATTATTATAGCAAGATAAATTAAAGATTGCAAGAATAAAATAAAAAAGGAGAAGAAATAACAATGACAAAAACAGAACTTGATACACTTATAGCCGAGGAACGCCGAAGATATGCCCGTGAATGGAGAGAGAAAAACCGTGAACATCTTAGAGAATATAACAAGCGTTACAGAGCTAAAAACAAGGATAGGTTAAAACAGCGTGAGCGTGAAGTGTGGGAACGCAAAGCTTTAAAGCGTTTAGAAAACGAGAAAACAGCTACAACGGTGTAAGAGTATGCAGCTAATAAAATCCCAACGCAGCGGCAAAATGCAGTCAAATGCACAATGCCGTACAAAAGAAAACGCCGCTTGAAGTACGCCAATACCTCAAACGGCTAAAGCCCAAAACCTAACACAAAAAAGTTTACGGCTCTAATGTGATTATATCATTTTTCAGCATAGCTGTAAACAGAAAGGAAAGAAAATGCAAAAACTTGCAAGAATGCGAACACTTGACGAATGTTACAAGGAAATAAAACAAATGGACGAAAGCACTGCCATTTCAAAGTATTATATCAGACAGCTTGCAATCAGTGGGAAAATTCCCGTTGTAATGTGTGGTAAAAAGCGACTAATCAATCTTGACGGGCTTATAGATTACCTTTCGGGTACATATAATGCCGCTGCCGCTAATGTTATCCCATACGGATATACCAATCGTAAAGAACAATAAAAAGAATAAAACCGAATAAAGAAAAAGCCTCGCCTAATAACCACATTAGACGAGGTCAAGCAGATTTTTCCGCTACAATCTTTAACACTTTTATTGTATCATTTTGCAGCGGAAAAGTCAAGAAAAATGCGGTATTTGTGCCGCTTTTTCGGGCTTGTATTCGGTATTAACAAGTCAACCTAAAGCAATGCTATTATACCGAAAGGCTAAAAAATGAAATCACGAGAAAAAAGAATAATATCGGGCAGCTATTTAGAGTTAGAATACTTCCCAATAACAGAACACGGGCACCGGCACGATAATAAGCGTAGGCTTACCAAAAAAGAGCAACAGAACCTAAACGAGAAAAACGCTGTAAAAAAATTAATAAGGCTTATTAATACTAATTTTGTAGCAGGTGATATATTAATTCACCCGACTTACAGGACTGATGAAATGCCAAACACCGAAAAGGAAGTTATAAAAGACATTCAAAATTATTTTAGATGTATTAAAGCATACAGAAAAAAGCACGGTTTGCCACCGGTAAAATACATTTATGTAGTTGAGTGTAAAAACGGGCGTTGGCATTGGCACGGAATAATGTCAGCTATTGACAGAGATGTAGCGGAAAAACTATGGAAACACGGAGATTATACAAACGCTGACCGCTTTCAGCCAACAGAGCAGGAGGGCGGCGAGGCGTTCGCAAGATACATCTCTAAAAAGCCTATGGGGAAAAGGCGCTGGAACAGTTCTACTAATTTAAAAAATCCGACAGTAAAAACAAAGGACGGGCAGCATACACGCAGAGGGATAGCACGCATAGCAACGCAGCGGATAAACGATAGAGCGTATTGGGAGCGTAAGTATAAAGGCTACCGCTTTGTATCTGCAACGCCTGTATATAACGATTATAACGGGTGGTGGTATATCTATGCCAAAATGTACAGAAATAAACGCAAAGAAAAAATACCGCACCTGTTACGGTAAAGAGGTAGAAATATTATGCCCGTATATACAAGCTGTGTTGCCCTGTAGGATTGTTTGTGATTTCGCAGTTTGCAACAGCATAACGGCAGATTTTAAAACAAGCGCCAAAAGGGACGAATACATATATAATTTTTGCTCCTGCGGCTGTTGGCGTGGTTGTAGAATTGCTGCAATAAACGGGCGAAATTAACCGGTCCAAAAATCATAATATATAAAACCCTTTTCGTCACACTTTTTTGCTGAAATTTTCTTCCGATTATTTCCGAATGAAAAAAGTATGCAGTATTTGTACAGTGTCTTAAGTGCAAATTTGTAATGAAAAATTGTGTAAAAAAGCAGCGGAATAGAACCGCTGCCCCATTTTAAATAACTGTTGCGTACTTCTGAACGATACACAGCAGCTCTGACTGCAAATCTTTTAAAGTCTGCATATTGTCTGCCGTCATTCCGTTTACAAGAATATCATTGTTGAGCGTTGCCAAGAGGAAAAGAGTAATTTGCTCGTCTTTGTTTAATAAAAGGGTATTTTTCATATGTTTTACAGCCTTTCCGATTATTGACATTATACCGTGCTTGTGGTAAAATGTATGTGTAAAAGTATGTAGGCTCTTTGAACTTTGCCCGATTTTCAGGCATTGCTCAAGGGGCTTTTGTCATTATACAGAATACCGTCCAAATCGGCCTGCAAGGCTTTCAATTCGTCCAAGGTGTCGTTGGTTACGGTATCGTTTAAAATGTCCTGAATAGCCGCATTGAGCATTACAAGCGTTGCGATTTCCGCAGCGGTTAAAATTAAAGATTTCATTTTACTACCTCGAGGGCTGATTTTGCCTCATTCATAAGTTTTAAAGCATACGAAAAGCCAAGTATAAATCCCGCCTCCTCACATTCAACGCCTATTTCTGTGGTAATATCATTAAGGCGTTTAGTAGTTTCAGCCTGTATGTTGCTCTGACTATACAGCGTTTTTATTTCCGCCGCTGCCTTTGATGTTGTTTTGTCGGTATGTTTCGTAATTGCAAGGCTGTTGTATTCCTCACCGTTGATGTAATCAAAATACATATTACTGATTTGTGGGTATTTCTTTTCTAAAAAACTCATTTATTTACGCTCCTTTTGCGTTATACTTGCACCATTTGCACCCTGTGGTTATTGCTCATATTGAGAGTGTGAGCCTCAAGCCCTGCACCATATCGGCATAAAAACCGCCTGTAATAGCCTGTAAGCGTGCGTTTACGGCTGTGATATTATCAATTACGCCACTAAGTAAACACGCAACAGCAGCGGAAATATAGCCCATTTTGTACGGCTTGCCGTTGCCCACACTTGCATACACTGCAATAGCATTGAGGTCAAAGCTGTTTTGCTTTTCTCTTAACAGGCTAAAGCTGACCATTTCGGGGTTATATCTGCTCAAATGTTCTATTGCCTCTTGTCTGCGTTCTTTGGTAACGCCTGCAACCTTTACGCTTGCCTTTCCCTTTGCAAGTTTCCACGCCATACGGAATGCCTGTGATAATGTGTAACCGCCTTTGCGTAATCTGTTTGCTACCTTGCAGATAATTGAACGATTTAGCATTTTTATTTCCCCTTTCCTTAACCTGTGACTATATTATACTACTGTTAACAGTATATAACAATAGGCAAAATAAACAAAGTTAACCGTATATATTTGTTAATAATTATACTGTTAACTTTTAAAATATATGCTATAATATAAATAGTAAAGGAAGTGATAAAATGCCCGTAAGCCAAGCACAAAAGAAGGCGACCGCCAAATGGGATAAAGAAAATATGACTACTTTAGGTTGCAAAGTAAAGAAAAGCGAGGCGGAGCAATTCAAAGCGTATGCCAAAGAACAGGGTACAACTGCAAATTCCCTGTTAAAGGATTTTGTTTTATCATCAATACAAGAAGAAAAAGGAGACAAAAACAGCACAAAGAAATAACCGCCCTGTACGGCAATACAAGACGGTTATTGTTTTAATAATTTAGTTTTGCAAGCGGAACAGCTAAAGCCGTTCCTTTTCACCTATATTATACAACAACAAGGCAGTTGTCAATAGATTAGGCGGTGAAATATATGGCAGAAAATAAAAACAGTAGGGCAAGAATTGAGGCTAATAACAAGTATAACGCTAAAGCCTATGACCGCATTAATATTGCCGTTCCTAAAGGGCAAAAAGACATCATAAAAGCCCACGCCGAGAGAAAAGGCGAAAGTATAAACGGCTTTGTTAATCGTGCTATTAATGAAACTATGCAACGTGATACAACGGAATAATGACATTAAAGGAACAATAAAGATGAATAAATTAAATATTGAAATGTTGCAAGAGCTGTGTAGCAACAAGTCGGTTATATGGTCTGCACACGCTTTAAAACGCTTGCAGGAACGGGGAATATACCGTGATGATGTGTTTAATGCAATAAATACGGGGAAAATAATAGAACAGTACCCCGACAGCTATCCGTACCCTGCCTGTCTTGTTTTAGGTGTAAGTACAAAAGGTGAGTACTTGCATATTGTTGCAGGGTGTAACGGTGATGTCGTGTGTATAATTACTGCATATTTTCCCGATTCAGAAACATTTGAAAGTGATTTAGAAACCCGAAAGGAGAAATAATAATGACCTGCTTTTATTGCAAAGGTGATTTAAAGCCGAGTACAACAACCCATTTTGTTGACTTAAAAAAGTGTATTGTAATTGTAAAAAATGTACCGTGTCTTGAATGTTCACAATGCGGCGAAACTGTCTTTACAGATGAGGTTGCAAAAAGACTTGACGATATTGTAAAAACCGTAAGCAACCTTATGACTGAAATTGCAGTTGTAGAATACACGGCTGACAAGGTGGCATAATCAGGCGGCATAAACTATGTGTGTATGCTTTTGAGGACGGAACGGGCAGCCGTGGCCCCTCGCAAGAGGTTAGGAGATGTGGGAGTGTCGCCCCACCAAAAATATACGCATAACACAAGGGCAAGTCTTGAAATACAGGCTTGCCCTTTCTGTTTGTTTTGTGCAGCGGAATAACACCAATCCCCCCATAAAAAATTGAAATGTTCGCAGCCACATGACCGGGGGGCGTAGTTAGATTTTTTGCGTGCTTCGTGTATGACCCCCCTCCCTATTTTTTAGCCGCTGCATAATATAAAATATCTCTGCACGGAGCAGATGTCAGTACATAAAAATAAATTGTTCTAAATCTATTTTACGCAGCGGAAAGTTGGGGTTTATTTGGGGTTTATTTGGGGTTTAATTTAACGAATAAACCCCAAAAATTACGAAACACTACCAAAACGTAACCACCGAAAAACCGCATAAAATAGCCGTTTATTAAAGATTGCAAAAAGCGGCAAAAAGTGATAAAACGGTTTGGTAAGGACGAGGTCACGGGTTCAAATCCCGTTATCAGCTCCAAGGAAAAGATATTATCCGAATTTGTGGGTAATATCTTTTTTGATTAAAGATGAAATTGTAAAACGGGATTTGAAAGCCCGTAAAGAAAACAGTCCGGTGGACTGTTTTTAGGGCGTAGAGTTGAAGAAAATATGACCGTGAACAAGCCGCAGCAGGCGAGGCAAAGAGTTTGAATAATTACAATCGCCCGTTATCAGCTCCAAGGAAAAGATGAAATTGTAAAACGGGATTTGAAAGCCCGTAAAGAAAACAGTCCGGTGGACTGTTTTTAGGGCGTAGAGTTGAAGAAAATATGACCGTGAACAAGCCGCAGCAGGCGAGGCAAAGAGTTTGAATAATTACAATCGCCCGTTATCAGCTCCAAGGAAAAGATATTATCCGAATTTGTGGGTAATATCTTTTTTGATTAAAGATGAAATTGCAAAACGGGATTTGAAAGCCCGTAAAGAAAACAGTCCGCTGGACTGTTTTTATGGCGTAGAGTTGATGAAAATATGACTATGAACAAGCCGCAGCAAGCGAGGCAAAGAGTTTGAATAATTACAATCACCCGTTATCAGTTCCAAGGAAAGACATTATTCGTTTTTGGATAAGGTCTTTTTGTTTACGCAGTTTTATATATTCACTGTTTTTACAAACAGACATTAATTTGGTATTATAAAATTAAAAAATTTTAAAATTATGCACGAAAATGTGTGTTTGCAGTTGTATTAACAGTGGAAGGAGGTTACAAATGAGTGATTCATTCGGTACCGAAAAACAAAATCGAACAAGTAATTGTAAAATATGCGGATATGATATTTCGCATTGCATATCAAAATTTAAAATCAAAAGCTGACGCCGAGGATATTTTTCAAGAGGTTTGCGTTACATTACTTACAAAGAACCCGCCTCTTGACGATGAAAAACATTTAAAATATTGGCTTATACGGGTTACCATAAACAAATGCAATAATTTTCATAAGTCGTTTTGGCATAATAAGATTGAGTCAATCGACAAATATACAGAACTTGAACAGCCGCAAACAAAGGCTGTAATGGAAGAAATTTGGCAGCTTCCAAAGCAGTACAGAAATGTTATTTATCTGTATTATTATGAGGATTATTCAATTGCAGAAATAGCCCGTATAATGGACAAAAGTCAAAATACAATCAGTTCGCAGTTGCAGAGGGCAAGAAAAAGACTCGGCAAAATTCTATCCGAAGGAGGACTTTAGTATGCGTAAAAATTTATATACGAAAACAATCAATGATATTAAAATCAGTGAGAATGCAGTTAATTCTGCGATAGAAAATATTTATAGCAATCAAAGCAATGACAACATTATTGACATTAAGAAAAGTAAAAATAAAAAAGTAAATAAAGTTATTGCAGCGTCTCTTGTTGCGGCAATGCTTGTTTCGGGAGGTGCGTTTGCCCTTTTTTCTCAACCTGCTCAAAATCAAAACGGATTTGTTATTACGGCCGCAGCTGCTGAATTAACTAAAGATAAACCGGTACAGGTTGCCGCTATAGATAGGGCTGATAGATATTCTTACGGCTACGAGAGCTATGAGGAAACTTTTAATTTGTTGCTTTCTTGCAAGGGTGATAACATAAGTACAATTACATATAATGCAAAAGGCAATTCATATTTTACTTTTAATACAGATGACAATGAAAAAGTATATTGCGGTAAAGTATTATCGGATTTTGAAAACAAAAATGCCGACGAAACTATGAAAATATATATGAATTCGGGTGCCGATTATTTTTACTCGGGTTTTACCGTTGATTATGATAAGCAGGATGAAAGCGTTAAAGTGGATTCTGACGGAGTTGCTCCTGTTAGTATGAATGTTTATCTTATGGCAAATGACAGTGAAAAAGCGGCTAAAATTTTAAGTAAATATAATGCGTATAGTCTGTACAGCGGTGAAGCCGTGAGCGACAGTGTGAAAGCTGAATACATCGAAAAAAACGGTGAGAATTTCGATAAAGAATTTAATCCCGAATATGATGAATCGGATATCATTGATATGTATAACGAGCTTTATTCACAGCTTTTTGAAGGAGTATCGGTTGATGTAACCGTTAAGTACAATGACGGCACAGAGGAAACCCAGACAGTAGATTTTAATGTTGAACCGATTACCGAAGAAACGGCAGACGAACATCTCAAAGAAAACGGATATAACGGTGAGAGAAACAGCTTGTATAATTTACTCGGTTCATGTGCTGCTATCACGGCAACTCTAAGATGATTGCAAAATTATAATAAAAATTAATAATCAACAAACTCCATTGTTATAACACAAAACTCTCGGGTCAAATCTGTCCGAGAGTTTTTGTAGTTTATGCGTGTGAAAGAGTGGGGAAGAACATTTGCAATTATTTCATCTTTAATTTTGCAAGTGTATTGATTTATGGTTTTGAATCCGAGCTTTTTATAAAAATCAACGGCACCGAGGTCGCCAAAAAGATAAAATCCGTCACAGCTGTTTTTATATTCGTTTATAATTGCGTTTATAAGCGTGAATTCCCAAAGTAAATTCAACTCCTTTCCTACTGTGGAATTTACTTTGGGAATTCACTAGGAAAAGACATTATTCGTTTTTGAAAATTATTACTTGACTTTAGTTCGTGATACATTTATCATTATAATTTATCATTATATATGTACACGAGTAATAGAATATAAGGAAGACTGATGGGATGATTGTAGTTGTTTTTTAGATACATAGTTGTTCTCATAGGATTATTTGTAAAGTTTTTATGATTTTAAAAAACTTACACACTTTTCTTGACAAAGCCAACTTTTAATTGCATTATAAAAGCGCTCAAGGTACAGTACCCGAGCGCTTTTATCCATATGAAAAAGTCTGTTATTATTGAATTTCTGCCAAAGCATTAAATATTATAGCATACACATACGATGAACCGATTGCCGCATTCTTTGCAAATGACGGATTTTGCAACATTTTTACCGCACCTTCAAGCTCTGATTTTGTAATTTTCCAATTCGCTTTCGGAATAAAAATACTGTTTTCATTTACAACATATGTAAATTTTGTATTCTCTTTTGTGGTAATTACATTGCCTGTGCATCTTACGATTTCTTCCCAGATGTCATTAAAAGTCATTTTTATTATTAGGCAACTTCTGCAAGTTTTTTAGTAACTCTTGCTGTCACATCAATATAATAATCGTAATCTGCTTTTGAAAGAGAATCCTCGTCAATATCGTCTATCTTCTTGCCCCAATCAGCATACTTCGACACAATCTCCGTGTAATCTTTCATAAGTCCTGCAGGATTGTCACTGCTTGTGTACTTCTTCATAAAGTCAACATAATCATTCATAAAGTCCTCGTAATCGTCCATTACTTCCTTAAAATCAGGATTAACGGTGTCGGAATCGTTATCCTCTTCTTTAGAACTTTCTTCATCTTGTTGACTTTCTTCTTCCTTTGAACTTTCCTCCTCAGAAGATTCATCATCCTTTGAGCTTTCTTCTGCCTGCGAACTTTCCTCTTCCTTAGAACTTTCAGAAAAAGTATAGTCAGGAATACTTACGTCGCTTGTGGTTTTTTTTGAGCCACAACCTGTAAAAACCAATGTAGAAGTGACCGCCGCAACCACTGCAATAAATGTACATAAAACTTTTTTAACGGTATTTTTCATAATAAATTCCTCCTTTTATTAAATTCGTTGACATTATTATATAAAAAGCCAAATAAAAAAGTGTATGCTGACAGCATACACTAAGAAAAAATTTTATGCTATAATATTGTTGTACTATGGAAATAATTACCATAAATAAGATACCGTTGTAACGGCACGGAAAATCGACATACCGACAAACATACTCACAACGGCTAATGAGTAAAAAATAAGCTTCCTTAAAGTTTTAGGCATATCCCTTATTTTGGGAATACAACTCTGGAAGCCGAAAAGGTCAGAGAAAAATGAAATGGGAATAAAGAAAAGCAGTATTACCATAAGCGTGACGGGAAAAAAGTTCAGTATATTTTTTACGCAATACTTGCTGTACATACCTATAATCCATAAAAACATCCAGCCGTACATTACGCACGCAAAAACACGCACACCTTTCTTTTCCGAACGGAGTCCGGGGAAATTTTCCATAAAATTGTCGGCAAAGTTAAAGCCGTAAACTCTCTTTCTTTTCAAAGCGGCGTCTAAATCTTCTATCCGTTCAAAACGCTTTTCAACATTGTATTCTGTACATTTTTTAATAATATCCGCAACATCACCGTCACGGTACATAACTTCTGACGGAATATGACCTGTTAGCATATAATTAAGCAAAACTCCCAGAGCATAAATATCTGTTTTGCAGTCGCTCTGCTTAAAGCCGAATTGTTCGGGTGCGGCATAACCCTCTGTACCGAGAACCTGCGTATCGTGTTTGGCGTTTTCTTTATGCAGTCTTGAAATTCCAAAATCAATTATCTTAACAACACCGTCAAAACCTATGATAATATTGGACGGAGTAATGTCACGATGGGTAATTGAATATTTGTGCAAAACACTGAGTCCGTTGCAAATCTGACGGGCAATATTTATGGCATAATCTTCCGCAAAAGTACCTTTTGACAAATACTGCTCAATGGTATGGCCTTGTACATATTCTTCAAGAATAATGCAGGCATTGCGGTCAGTGATAACATCAAAAACTTTTGCGATATGGCAATTATTAATTTTACTGACAGCGTTATGTACCTCAAATTCGTAAGCGGGCATAATCTTTTTCACCATAAGCCGACCCGTGCTGCGATTGCGCACAAGCTGTGTCGTTCTGTTAAAATCTGTAACAACATCAAATTGCCAAAGTGAAAATTTATATTCAAACTCGTTCATTTTTGCACCTCCCCTCTTGTAAATATTAGCATAAATTTGTATAAAAAGGAAGATATAAATTGAAAAAATCAACTGATGAACTTCTCAATAGCTTAAAATCAAAAAGTAATCTTGACGATTATTTTAAAGAAAACTCGGATCAGCTAAATTTTGCGACATTACCTCAAATGCTTGAAAGTATTATACAAAGCAAAAAGATAAGCAAATCAGAGGCTATAAATAATTCTATGATAGAAAAGCACTACGGCTATCAGATATTCCAAGGAATAAAGACACCGTCAAGAGATAAGCTGATAATGCTCTGCATTGGAATAGGTGCGGATCTGACCCAGACAGAAAAACTGCTGAACCGTATAAAAGCGTCACCTCTGTATGCCAAAGACGGCAGAGATGCGGTAATAATGTTTGGACTGCTTCACAAACTAAGTGTAATTGATATTAATTTAATGCTGTATGACAGAGGCTTTGATGTACTTGAATGATAAACGAAAAATCCGACTTCATATGAAAGAAGCCGGATTTTTGCTTAATCACTTAAATTTAACAATAAAAAATGCCCACCCTATTGGATGGACACTTTGATGTTGGCATCTCCCTATCTTTCCAGGCCGTCACCAGCCAAGTATTTTCGGCACCACTGAGCTTAACTTCTGTGTTCGGTATGGGAACAGGTGGACCCTCAGCGTCATTAACACCAACTGTTTAACTGTGTTCTCTCTTGAGAACAGTATTGATTATATCACTGTGCGTTCACTTTGTCAACACTTTTTTACAATTTTTTCACAAACACAAAACATATCAATTAAAGGCAATTATTGACAATTAAATAATTCAGCTTAAGTTAATTTTACCGTCAGAAAGCTTTTATTATAAAAACAAATTTTGCCTAATCTATCTTAAATTTGAGAAGTGACAACTTATTTACAACAATATTACTCCGAAAAGATTGTTTATTGTCAAAGCTTGTGGTATAATTTGTACATATGTTTACTTGAAACGGAGAATTGCGATGAAGAGAAATATTGCAATAAAAATCACCGCTTTTTTGCTTTCCGCAATGAGCGCTATAACTTTGATTTCAGGCTGTGGCAAAAAAAATGACATTGCCGATGATTTTAGGGAAAACAGCACTGCAACAGTATCAAGAGCGTCAAGGGACAGTTGCGTTATTCAAAATTTCGATATAATATATCAGGAGCCTGAACTTCCTACGGGCTGTGAAGTAACTGCCCTTACAATGGCTATGAACTACAGCGGCTGCAATGTTGACAAATACACTATGGCTACCGAATACCTCCCCTGCACTCCTTACGACATTGAGTACGGCGAGGACGGAAACCTTTACGGCTCAAGTCCCGAACAATACTTTATCGGCGACCCTACAAGCGTTTACGGCTATGTCTGTGGCACAACTCCTATTGTAACGGCGGCAAATAATTATTTTAAATACACGGGCAGCAAACTGAAAGCCATAGACATTACAGGTTCTACCCCGCAGGAACTGTACGAACTTGTCGATAAAGGCTACCCGATTGTGGTATGGGTTACTATAGGTATGGTTGAACGCAGTGACATTGAATCCTGGACAGGAACAGACGGCAAACAATACGATTGGTGTATGGACGACCATGCAGCCGATTTGATTGGCTACAGTGCCGACACGGTAACCATAGCAGACCCTATTAACGGACTTGTTGAATATCCGAAAGAAAATTTTGAATCTGTCTTTACATCAAGAAATAATAAATGCGTTGTACTGAAAAACGGATGAGATTATTTTAATACTACGAAGTATTAAATACTGTGTTTATAATAAATATTTGTAAAGGAACGGCGGCTGTTTCAGCTCCCTTGCGAAAGGGGGGTGTATTCCAATGGCATAGATTACATACTTGTTTGTTCTCGCAATTGTTTTCGTGGCTTTTAATGAAGTCATTAAGAATATAAAGAAATAACCGCCCTGTGTAGCAGCACAAGACGGTTAAGTTGAAAAATTTAATCTAATTGCAAGCGGAACAGCTAAAGCCGTTCCTTTTCACCTATATTATACAACAACAAGGCAGTTGTCAATAGAATAAAGGACTTGCAAGTAAACTTATAAACACAATTATAAACGAATATAAAAACAGCTGTGACGGATTTTATCTTTTTGGCGACCTCGGTGCCGTTGATTTTTATAAAAAGCTGAATTCTGCCGACAAAGCTATGAGAAATAAATATTTATCATATGTAAAAAGCAGTGCGGTAAACTCCGAACTTGAGCAAACCAATAAATTCAGTTTGCAAATGTTTTACACCGCCGAACTTGAAAATGTATATTACAGTGAAAAATCGGATTGCTTTATCGTTGCAGACATTGAAAACAACAATGTATATTTGCACAGTGTGCTTTACAAAAATTACATTCCGCTATTTTTAAAAAACTTACACACTTTTCTTGACAAAGCCAAATAGTTTGGCAAGTTTCAAATTTGATTTTTAAAATAGTAATTTGCTAAACTTTGCTAAACAATATTTACATTATTATTTTTCCCCGCAAATTTTTTCAAGACCTGCTTTGTCGAGTATTTTTATTCCTCTGTAATGTGTGGCAAGTATGCCTTGTGCGGATAATCTGCTCAATGCTTTTGTAACGGTGATTCGTGACACGCCTACCGTCAATGCAATTTCCTCGTGTGTGAGCGATACTTTGCCGTCAACCATATCGTCAAGCAAAAGTTTTGCTATTCGTGCGTCTGCCTGCATAAATGTCATTGAGTCAAGCTGGGTGGTAAGCAGTCTTATTCTTGTGGCGAGAATTTCAAGCAGTTCAAATGCAATCGGAGGATTTTTTTGAATAAGGTCGAGGAGAATTTTTTTATCAATAATGGTCAGCTCGCTTGCAGTTACGGCTTTTGCGGAGCTTACCCTCGGTTTGTGGTCAAAAAATGCACCTTCGCCTATAAGTTCGCCTTTTGAGGCAGTGTTCAGAGTTTTTTCCATTCCGTCGGGAGAAATCATAAATACGGTTGCTTTGCCTTTCTTTATATAGTAAAAGCTGTCTGCAATGTCGCCCTGGTGATAGATTATTTCGCCTTTTGCAAAAGATTTGGTGTACGGCAAACTGTCAAACAGAGTTTTCATATCGTAGTGTATGTTGTAAAGTTGTGTGGGAGGAGTGTTGAGATTTTTTTCCATAGTTTCACCTCGGTTGTCGATTGGTAAATGCGGTTTATAAAACTTTTGCCGAGCAATTATAAAAGTTTGGTCAACCTTTTTAACGGCTTGACCTAAATTTTAAAATTATTTTGCTAAAATTGAGCGATAAACCATATTTTAGCGACAAAGTTCTTATTTTGCTTTAATTGTAGCATACTTTACAATCTTTTTGCAAGCGGTATGTAATAATGATATTAGAAAAAATATAAGGAGTGATATTTATGGGTATGACTATGTCACAGAAAATTCTTGCGGCTCACGCAGGTCTTTCAGAGGTTAAGGCAGGTCAGCTTATTGAGGCTAAACTCGATATGGTACTCGGTAACGATGTAACATCACCTGTTGCAATCAATGTTTTTGAACAGAACGGTGCAACAGCAGTATTTGATAACACTAAAATTGCTATGATTATGGACCACTTTACTCCTAATAAGGATATTAAAGCGGCTACTCAGGTTAAGCAGGTAAGAACTTTTGCAGATAAATACGACATCAAAAACTACAGAGATGTAGGACAGATGGGCATTGAACACGCACTTTTGCCTGAACAGGGTCTTGTCGGACCGGGTTGTTTGTGCATCGGTGCAGACTCTCACACCTGTACATACGGTGCACTCGGTGCATTTTCGACAGGTGTCGGCTCAACAGATATGGCCGCAGGTATGATTAGCGGTAAGGCATGGTTCAAAGTTCCTGCCGCTATTAAATTTAATCTTGTCGGCAAGCCACAGGGATTTGTAAGCGGTAAAGATGTTATCCTCCACATTATCGGTATGATAGGTGTTGACGGTGCGCTTTACAAATCAATGGAATTTACAGGCGAGGGCGTTCAGTACCTCAACATTGATGACAGACTTTGCATTGCAAATATGGCTATTGAGGCAGGCGCTAAAAACGGTATTTTCCCTGTTGACGATGTAACCCGTGAATACTGCAACGGCAGATATCAGGGTACACCTGTTGAATATACAGCAGATGAGGACGCTGTGTACGACGAGGAATACACAATTGACCTTAGTGAAATTCGTCCTACCGTTGCTTTCCCGCATCTTCCGGAAAACACAAGAACAGTTGACGAAATCGGCGAAACAGAGGTTAAGATTGACCAGTGCGTTATCGGTTCCTGCACAAACGGCAGAATTACCGACCTTAGAGCTGCCGCAGAGGTATTCAAGGGCAGAAAGATAGCAAAGAATGTAAGATGCATTATCTTCCCGGGTACACAGGCAATCTGGTTACAGGCTATGCACGAGGGACTTTTTGATATATTTATTGAGGCAGGCGCAGTAGTTTCTACTCCGACTTGCGGCCCTTGTCTTGGCGGACATATGGGTATTCTTGCCGCAGGCGAAAAAGCTATTTCAACAACAAACCGTAACTTTGTAGGCAGAATGGGTCATGTTGACAGTGAGGTTTACCTCGCAAGCCCGGCTGTAGCTGCCGCAAGTGCTGTTAAGGGTTACATTACAGACCCTGCAAAGCTTTGATTTTTTGAAAGGTAGGTACTGATTATGAACGCTAAGGGTACAGTCCACAAGTTTGGCGACAATGTAGATACAGATGTAATTATTCCTGCTCGTTACCTCAACACAGCATCTCACAAAGAGCTTGCCGCTCACTGTATGGAGGATATTGACGCAGAATTTGTAAATAAGGTTCACGAGGGCGACATTATGGTTGCCGAAAAGAACTTCGGCTGCGGTTCTTCAAGAGAACACGCACCGATTGCAATTAAGGCAAGCGGTATTTCCTGCGTAATTGCTTCGACTTTTGCAAGAATTTTCTACCGCAACTCAATTAATATCGGTCTTCCGATTCTTGAGTGTGACGAGGCAGCAAAGGAAATCAAGGAGGGTGATGTTGTTTCTGTAAACTTTGATACAGGTGTTATCACAGACGAAACAACAGGCAAGACTTATCAGGCAGAGCCTTTCCCGGAGTTTATTCAGAACATTATTAAAAAAGGCGGACTTATTAAGTCTATTATGTAATTTATGGGCGGCAAAGGCAAAACTTTGCCGCTTTTTTGCAAAATTAAAGGTTCTGTCCTAAATGTTGGAGTAGTATTAATAAATTATTTAGCTAAAGCTATGCGCTAAACCATAATTTCCAAAACTTTTGACAAAGAACCTTTTTATCGGAAATTAAAAAAGCTATACATTAACACGATTGGTGAATTATGGTAAACGAAATTTTTGAAAAACTTTCCGCATTGCCGCAGGTAGAGGCTATTGCTCTCGGCGGTTCCCGTGCAAACGGTGTTTTTGACGAAAAATCAGATTATGATGTTTATGTGTATGTTACAGATAACATCGACAACGGTGTAAGAGAAAATATCCTTGCGCCTTACTGTTCGCAAATGGAAATCGGCAATCATTATTGGGAGTTTGAAGATAATATTATACTCAAAGACGGTGTTCCTATGGACATTATATACCGTCCTATGGATAAATTCGATAAATTTATAAGCTATACTGTTTTTGAACATCACGCAAACCACGGTTATACAACTTGTTTTTGGCATAACATTATTACATCGCAGATCGTGTATGACCCAAGCGGTAAATATGCGGAGATTAAAAAGAAGTTTACCGTTCCGTATCCCGAAGAACTACGTCAAAATATTATAGATTTAAATATGAAGATGCTTTCGGGTATTTTGCCGTCATTTGACAAGCAGATAAAAAAAGCGATTGACAGAAACGATTTTGTAAGTGTAAATCACAGAACAGCCGCTTTTGTTGCAAGCTATTTTGATGTTATTTTTGCAGTGAACAGACTTACCCACCTGGGAGAAAAAAGACTTGTTCAAATTTGCAAGGAGCGTTGCGAGATTTTACCAAAGAATTTTGAAGAAAATCTTGACAAATTGCTTAAGGAAAAACCGACTGAAAAAATTATGGAAGTTATTGCCGATATGGTGAAAAACCTTAAAGAGATAATTTAGATTTAAATTTATTTTTATTTAGTTATAGTTGCCGCAACATTTAAACAAACAGCTTTGTTTTCGCTTGCCGATTCAAAGCTGTTTTTATTTATTTCAAACCGTTGCCAAATAACCTAATCTTGTAAATGTAATTTATAGATGCTATAATTATCATATAAATAAAACGGAGATGAAACGGAGATGAAGATTTGAAAACAGCGGTAATCACAGGAGCGTCGGGCGGTATCGGCTCGGCAACGGCGCTTGCTTTTGCAAAGGACGGATACAATGTTGTTTTACAGTATAACAATTCACAAGACAAGGCGCTTGCGCTTGCAAAAAAGATAGAGAACGAAACTAACTCGACTGCATTACCTGTTAAAGCGGATGTTTCATCTTCGCAAGAAGTTACTTTCCTTTTTGACGAAGTTGAAAATCGGTTCGGCAATGTTGATGTGCTTGTGAATAACGCAGGAATAGCACAGCAAAAACTTTTTACGGATATAACGGATGAGGATTGGAGAAGAATGACAGGCACTAACCTTGACGGTGTTTTTTATTGTTCAAGAGAGGTACTGAAACGCTTTATGATAAAAAATCACAGCGGGGTTATACTAAATGTCAGTTCAATGTGGGGGCAGGTAGGTGCGTCCTGCGAGGTGCATTACAGCGCCGCAAAGGCAGGCGTAATCGGACTTACAAAGGCGCTTGCAAAGGAAGTCGGACTTTCGGGTATTCGTGTCAATTGCATTGCACCCGGAGTTGTGATGACCGATATGATGAAATCGTTTGACGAGCAGACTGTGAATGAATTAAAAGATGAAACTCCGCTCAATATGCTCGGCGAACCTGATGATATAGCGCAGACCGCATTGTTTTTGTGCTCGGATAAGGCAAAGTTTATTACAGGACAAGTCCTCGGTGTAAACGGCGGATTTGTGATATAAATTCAGATTAACAAAGAAAATATAAAAATCGGTTTTTTATACTCTGTTTTATGATTAAAGTTTGTTTATTACGAAATTTTTAATCAATCTTTTAACGCTATTATAATAAAATGTTGAAAACTTCGTTCAAAGGAGAATATCAATGAATCCCAAAATGGCAATACTCCGCAAAAGAGCTATGGCACTGCCTCTTTTGCCCGGGGTATATATTATGCATTCCGCTGACGGTGAAATTATTTACATCGGAAAGGCAAAGGCTTTGAGAAACCGTGTCAGCCAATACTTTGGTTCTCAAAACAACCACGCAGAAAAAGTGCGCCGTATGGTTGACAATGTTGACCACTTTGAATACATTATCACAGACAGCGAGTTTGAGGCGCTCATTCTTGAGTGCAGTCTGATTAAACAGCACACCCCAAAATATAATATTCTCCTTAAAGACGATAAGGGCTACAGTTACATCAAGGTCAGCGGCGACAAATGGCGCAAAATTTCTTATGTTCTCCAGAAAAATGACGATAATGCCGAATACATCGGACCGTACAAAAGCAGTTACTATGTAAAGAGCGCAGTTGAGGAGGCTAACAAAATTTTTATGCTCCCAACCTGCAATCGCAAGTTCCCGCAGGATTTCGGCAAGGGCAGACCGTGTCTTAACTATCATATCAAACTTTGTTCCGCTCCGTGCACGGGAAAGGTGAAATTTGCCGATTATAACGAAAGCGTAGAACAGGCGCTTGCGTTTTTAAAGGGAGGTTCGTCAAATTCGGTTAAAGACCTCACTAAGAAAATGGAGGAGGCGGCAGAAAATCTTGAATTTGAAAGAGCCGCAAGAATCCGTGATAAAATCAGCTCAATTAAAAAAATGGGGGACAAGCAAAAGGTTGTTGCAAACAAGGTCCTCGACGAAGATGTTATCGGCAGTTTTTCGGACGGAAAAAAGACCTGCTATCAGGTATTTCGCTTTGAGGGCGGCAGGCTTTTTGACAGAGAAAGTTTTGTTTTTGATTCGGGCGACAGTGACAGTGAAACCGAGGAATTTATCTTGCGCTACTATACTATTCGTGACGATATACCGAAAAATATTGCCATTGACAAGGATTTTGACGGTTTGACCGCAATGCAGGATTGGCTGAGCGAAAAGCGTGGCAGTAAGGTGTATGTTACAGTTCCGCAAAGGGGTGAGCAGGCACAGCTTATGGCAATGTGCCGTTCAAACGCCGCCGAAGAACTTGCACAGCGCAAGGGTGCGACAGTCAAGGAATACAGTGTACTTGAAGAACTTAAGGAATTGCTCGGACTTGAAAAAATACCGCAATACATTGAAAGCTACGATATTTCAAACCTTGCCGGTACGGAAAATGTTGCGGGTATGATTGTTTATAAAAACGGCAAGCCGTACAAGTGCGCCTATAAAAAATTTAAGATAAAGGGTTTTGAGGGACAGGACGACTACGCATCTATGGCGGAGGTTATCGGCAGACGATTTGACGAATACTATAAAGCTGAAAAGGCAGACGAGGGCTTCGGAAAACTGCCCGACCTGATTTTGCTTGACGGCGGTAAAGGTCAGGTTGCGGTAGTAAAAAAAGTTTTGCAGGAAATGAATATTGATGTGCCGCTTTTCGGCTTGGTTAAAGATGACAAACACCGTACAAGGGCGGTTACGGGTGACGGCGGAGAAATTTCTGTCAGCTCACGCAGGGCACTGTTTACTTTCCTTAGCAAAATGCAGGATGAAGTGCACCGCTTTGCAATCGGCTATCACCACAGCAGGCGAAGTAAAAATACTTTTAAAAGCTCGCTTACCGATATTGACGGCATAGGGGAGAAGAGAGCAAGAGCAATGCTCAAGTATTTCAGGACGATTGACAATATTTCAAAGGCAGACCTTGAAGAACTTGAGGGATGTCCGCAAATGACAAAAAATGCGGCAATAGCAGTGTACAGATACTTTCATTCAAATGAAAAAACGACAGAAAATTGAATTAATAAAAATGTTGTAATTTTTGTAATAATATGTTATAATTATGTAATATTGAAGAAAATACATTCGTAATAAGTGCTTTTATGCTTTATACGAAAAAAAGGAAGATATTATGAGGGTAATAACAGGAACGGCAAAAGGCAGGCGACTTGAAACCCTTGAGGGAGAAGATGTAAGACCTACCACCGAAAGAATAAAAGAGGCCGTATTTTCAATTATACAGTTTGAAATTATGGGACATAGATTTCTCGACCTTTTTGCAGGCTCGGGACAGATGGGGATTGAGGCAATAAGCAGAGGCGCAAGCTCGGCGTATTTTGTTGACGCATCAAAAAAATCGCTTGATGTAGTGCGAAAAAATGTTTCTGCGGTTAAATTTGACAAAGAGGCAAAGCTGTTTGCAATGGATTACCGCAGCTTTCTTTCTATGAACTCAACCGAGTTTGACATAGCGTTTTTAGACCCGCCGTACAAAAAAGGAATTTTGCAGGACGCACTTCCTATTGTGGCGGAGAATATGCGTGAAACAGGCATAATTATTGCAGAAAATCCCCTTGACGAACAAATTTCTGCAAATTACGGCGATTTTGTACTTGACAGAGAATATCGCTATGGTAAAATAAAAATAAGCACATTCAGGCATAAGGATTTTTTGTAATGGAAAAAACAGTTATTTGTCCGGGCAGTTTTGATCCGGTTACGCTGGGACATATCGACATTATCAAGCGTGCCGCAAATATGTTTGACAAGGTTATAGTCGGTGTGTTTACCAACGAAAAAAAGACTCCGAGCTTTTCAGCGGAGGAGAGAATACAGTTTTTAAAGGAATCAACCGCAGGTATCGAGAATGTTGAAATAGTAAGCTACAGCGGCTTGCTTGCTCAATATTGCAAAGAGCGCAAGGTTGACGCAATAGTAAAAGGATTAAGAGCTGTGTCTGACTTTGAATATGAATTTCAGCAGGCACTCACCAATAAAAGGCTTAATCCGCAGCTTGAAACAATATTTCTGACAGCGGAGTCGGAGTCAATGTATTTAAGTTCAAGTATGGTGCGTACGGTAGCTTCTCTCGGCGGTGATATAAGCAATTTTGTTCCCGAGATGATTCATGACAGAATTGTTGAAAGACTTTATAAAAAAGAAAAGTAAACAAAGAAAAGTAAACCTTAAATAAAGGAGATAATAAATTATGAAAATTGATGATTTAATTTTAGAGCTTCAGGATATACTCGGCTCGGCTAAGTCTGTACCTTTTTCAGGCGGCAAGGTAATGGTTGACAGCGATGAGATGTACAACATTATTGAGCAGATTCAGGACGCAATGCCGTCAGAAATCAGCCAGGCAAAGAATGTAGTTGCCGACAGAAAGGCAATTCTTACAGAGGCTAAGAAAGAGGCAGAAAACATTATTCGCAATGCCGAAGAGCGCAAAAAGACAATCCTCAATCAGAATGAGCTTGTTCGTGAGGCGAAGGTTAAGGCTAAGGAAATTGTTGACGATGCAAAGGCAAAATCAAAGGAAATCCGCACAGCTACAAATGTTTACTCTGACAGCATTTTAAAGACAACAGAAGAAACACTTTCTTCACAGCTTGATATTGTAAAGAAAACAAGAGAAAAGTTTTCAGAACAGCAGAGAACGCAGAAGAACGCATAATTCAAAATTGAATTACAGTTAAGTAAAGCCCTGTCATAATTTAAACTATGACAGGGCTGTTTTTGTTTTTAAAATTAAAAATCGCAAAAGAAAAAATCCATCTAAATCAGATGGATTTCATTATGTTGGCATCTCCCTATCTTTCCAGGCCGTCACCAGCCAAGTATTTTCGGCACCACTGAGCTTAACTTCTGTGTTCGGTATGGGAACAGGTGGACCCTCAGCGTCATCAACACCAACTGTTAATTGCGTTCTCACAAGAGAACAATTGATATTATACAGCATTAAATTGTATTTGTCAATACCTTTTTTAAATTTTTATAAATTATGTTTTAGCGAAGTGTCGGTCGACCAAACTTTTATAATTAATTGGCAAAGCAATTTGCTAAATCATAATTTACCCTAACTTTTGAGAAAGAACCGCTAAACCTAAATTTACCTAAAATTTTGCAAAAGAAAAATCCACCTAAATCAGATGGATTTTGTTATGTTGGCATCTCCCTATCTTTCCGGGCCGTCACCAGCCAAGTATTTTCGGCACCACTGAGCTTAACTTCTGTGTTCGGTATGGGAACAGGTGGACCCTCAGCGTCATCAACACCAACTGTTTAATTGTGTCCTCACAAGAGAACATTTGGTATTATACAGCATTAAATTGTATTTGTCAACACTTTTTTTGAATTTTTTTAAATTATTGCAAATAAAGCAAAAAGGTAACAATATGCAATACATTTTTTGTTTGTTTTTCACTTTTGAAAATTAAAACAAAGTCATATTTTTTGAGGAAATATTGACTTAAAACGAAAAAAGTCGTACAATTAAGAGGAATGGAATGATGATTATGAATAAAGCAAAAGAAATTTTATTTTCGCTTTCGTCCCTCTCAATTTTCAGAGGAATTTTAAACAGAAGCGTACCAAAGGCATATTACAAATTATTAAATTCTATAGACAAAAAGCCCGAGGAGTTTTTAAACGCATACGGCGAGTTTTTCTCTCTTATCAGTGAAAGAGGCTGCAGCAATCGCCTTGCCTATGCTTTTACCGAGGCTGCATTGTTTGATGAAAACTGCTTTACAAGAGCTGCGGCTGCCGGTAAGTACAACACACTTCCCGACAATCTTTTAAAAGCCGTAAAGCGTGACTGTCAGGCTATTTTAAATGCCGCTTCACTTACTTCTCAAGAGCTTATTCAGTGCTATTGCGCATCAAATGATTTGGCAACCGTTGCCGATATGGGCTATGTTGCCGAGCATCTTCCAAAATGGGAGTGCGGCGAGTGTGCAGAGAGCTTTAAGATGTTTGACGGTTCGCTTGAAAAGGTAGCTAAGTATTATAAAGAAAACGGCTGCGGTATTTTTGCCCGTTATAAGGCGTTTATTTGGCGTGACGGCGATATTCAGCCTGTTTTGCACCCCGATAAAATCGATATGGATTCATTTACAGGCTACGAAAGACAGCGTGACATCGTTGTCGGCAATACAAAATCCTTTATTGAGGGTAAGGCTTGCAATAATTGTCTGCTTTACGGCGATATGGGTACAGGTAAAAGTTCTACCGTTAAAGCCATTGCAAATGAATTCCGCAAAGACGGCTTGAGAATTGTTGAAATTCCAAAGGAAAGACTTATCGACTTCCCGATTCTGGTTGATAAGATTGCAACTCTGCCTATGAAGTTTATCATATTTATTGATGACCTTTCTTTCCAAAAGCAGGATCAGAGTTACACAACATTGAAAGCGGTGCTTGAGGGCGGTATTGCGGCTCGTCCTGACAATGCGCTTATTTATGCGACATCTAACCGTCGTCATCTTGTTAAGGAGAGCTTTGCTGACCGTACGGATGATGATATCAACACCCGTGATAATATGCAGGAAACACTCTCGCTTTCAGACCGTTTCGGTTTGTCGGTATGTTATTCTGCTCCGTCAAAGAAAGAATTTCTTGACATTGTTTTTGCTCTTGCCAAAGAAAACGGAGTTAATCTTACAGAAGAAGAGCTTGAGGCAGGCGCAGAGCGTTTTGCACTTTCAAGAGGCGGTCGTTCACCGAGATGTGCAAAGCATTATATTGAATCTCTATTTGCTAAATAAACGGAGGTAAATAATGAAGAAAATTGTTTCAGTATTCCTTGCGTCGGCACTTGCTGTTTCAGCTTGTGCGGGACTTGCGGGCTGTAGCGGCGACAATAAAAACTATCCTGTATCTGTTGCGGATATTACTATAGAAACCGAGCCTAAAGATATTGTTGTGCTTTCGGACGAAACGGCAGACATTATTTCTTATTTAGGTTATGCCAAAAAAATGGTAGGCAGAAGTGACGAGGTTACTCAAAACTTTTTATCGGTGGCACCGAGTGTGGGTTCGGCTGCAAATCCTGATGTTGAAAAAATCAAATCGTATGCAACCGATATTGTTTTTGCAGATGATACACTTGATGAAAATGCAAAGAAAGAGCTTACCGACGCAGGTATTATGGTGCTAAATGTTGCTTCACCCGAAACCACAACAGAGCTTGAAACCGTGTATCTTACTCTCGGAAAGATTCTTGGCGGTTCTGTTGACGGAGCAAGAACAGGTGAAGATTCTTATAAAGATTTAATTGACACCATGAAAACTTACAAAGCCGAAGTCAACAGCAATGTTTCCAAAACAATTTGCTATTTGTACCTTGAGGGAGATAAGCTCCATACTCTCCACAGCGGAACATACGGCGATATGCTTTTGGGATACACAGGTGCGGTAAATGCCGCTGTAAATGTATCCGAAAGCGAGATTGACACAAAAATTTTAAAGATTGCAAATCCGGATTATATATTGTATGACGATGACGCAACTTTGCAGTTTATTAAGAATGACTCTGACCTTAAGGGATTAAAAGCTGTTAAGAATAAACAAACTCTTATGATTTCACAGGAAGAAATCAGCAGAATGGGTACAACTTCACTTTTTACATTGAATAAGATTATGAACTTTATGTATCCCGACAGACTTAAGAAAAATACGGACGCAACCTCCGAATCGGTTGTTCCGTCAGCCGTTGAGGGTGCAACAACAGCTACAAAATCGGCATCAAATACACAGACAACCACGCAGGCTGCAACAACTGCCGCAAATGCAAACGGTTCGGTTGAAAGCCAATACAAAATAAAGGTAAGCGGTCTTTCACTTAAACTTGACGATGAAAACGATAATGTAAAGGCTATGCAGCAGCGTTTGTTTGACCTCGGTTACATTACAGATAAGGATAATGTGACGGGTTATTACGGCAAAGTTACTCAAAAGGCTGTAAAAGATTTCCAAAAAGCGAGCGGACTTAAACAGTCAGGCACAGCAGATAATAAAACTCTTACAGCACTCTTTAAGAGTGACGCCAAGGCAAAGGCTTAACGCTTTTTCGCTGTTTACAATGTACACAGTTAATTACAGGTCACGATTTTTCGTGACCTGTTTTGGAATTTAAGAAAAATTTTGTGGTTCTTTATCAAAAGTTGGGATAAATTATAGCTTAGCGCACGGGTTAAGCAAAATAATTAAAAAATTCAGGTCAAGCCTTTTTAGGCTGACAAACTTTTTTGCGGGGCGGATAATCCGTTAATTTCAAAGGCTATTGCCCGATTGTTAAAAAATATTTACAAAAGGAGAAATCAAAATGCAGGGAAAATGGAGAGAAAATCTTATAAAAATAAAACCGTATGTAGCAGGTGAACAGTCAAACGATAAGGATATGATTAAACTTAACGCAAACGAAAATCCCTATCCGCCGTCACCGCAGGTTAAAAAAGTTTTTGAAAAATACGCACAGAACAGTGATGGGCTAAAAAAATATCCTAATTCGGATTCGATAATTTTAAAAGATGCCATTGCTCAAAGATATAATGTAAACAGAAATAATGTATTTGTCGGCAACGGCTCTGATGATGTAATAGCATTGTCTTTTATGGCTTTCTTTAATTCTGATAAGCCGATTTTATATCCTGATATTACCTATTCTTTTTATCCTGTATGGTGTTCGCTTATAAAAATTCCGTATAAGACAATCCCTGTTGACGAAAATTTTGAAATTCACGCAGAAGATTACTATACGGAGAACGGCGGTATTATTATTCCTAACCCGAATGCGCCGACGAGCATTTGCAAACCGCTTGACTTTGTAATCAACATTGTTGAGCATAATCCCGACAGCGTTGTTATTATTGACGAGGCTTATGTTGACTTTGGCGGAGAGTCTGCCGTTGAGCTTACAAAGAAGTACGAAAATCTCCTTGTTACCCAAACTTTTTCAAAATCACGCTCACTCGCAGGTATGCGTATCGGCTTTGCAATCGGCAGTGAAGAGTTGATTGCTACGCTTGAAACCGTTAAAAATTCATACAATTCATATGTTATGGACAGCATTGCACTTGAGGTCGGTACTGCGTCTGTGAATGACGAGGAATACTTTAAGGAATGTGTTAATAAGGTTATCGCTACAAGAGAGAGGGTAAGGGATGAACTCATTGCGCTTGGCTTTGATGTAAAAAAGAGCGCAACAAACTTTCTTTTTGCCACTCATAAAGAATATTCCGCAAAAGAAATATTTGAATATCTGAAAACCAAGAAAATTTTTATCAGATATTTTAATGTTCCGAGAATTGATAACTACTTAAGAATTTCTATAGGTAGAGATGAAGAAATGGATAAGATGATTGCGGCAATGAAAGAGTTTTTTATATAAGAGAATTTATTAAGTATTTTTTGAAAAACGGGATTTAACCGATAAAATAAAAACATCTGTGTCGGCTTGATTTTTATACAAAATAATTTTTTCTTTGTAACACAAAAGTCACATTCGTTCGTTAAAATAAATAATGGTACATTGTTTTTGCTCTTGTTTAGCTAAAGCACAGTAATATTTGAAAAATTACATATAAAAACCAATGTTTTGTATGTTTACTATATGGTAAAATTTTGGTATAATATTTTTTAAAATTCAGAACGGATAAAAATATGAGGTAATATATGAATATTTCAGACAAAAAATCAAGAATTTTTCTTGCTGTTGTCATAGTTTTAAGCCTTGCGCTAAGCACTGTTTTTATGATGAACAAACAGGGCTATCACGAGGATGAGCTTTTGACATATAATCTCGCAAATTCGGCTAATACACTCAAAACTGACGGTGAATGGAACAGCGGTGCCGATTTTATCGACTATCTTTCCGTATCGGACGGTGACCGCTTTAATTATGAACAGGTTTATGAAAATCAAATAATTGACGCTTCCCATCCGCCTTTTTACTACGGACTTGTGCATACTGTATGCTCGCTGTTTCCAAATCAATTCTCAAGATATTTTGCGTTTTCGATAAATGTTCTTGCAATGGCAGGCATTTTGATTATGCTGTTTAAAATCGTAAAGAGAATTACCAAAAATAATCTCTATGCTCTCATAGCGACAGGCGCTTTTGCGTTCAGTATTGCCTGTACTACAATGACTATTTATTTGAGAATGTACGCAACGCTTACATTTTTTGTGCTTTCAATGATTTATATGAACCTAAAAATCTTTGAGAGAAAGAATACCGCAAAATTTACCGATTTCTTGATTTTAGGGCTTATAACATTGCTTGGCACGCTTACGCAGTATTACTTCATCTTGTTTGAGGGACTTACAGGTCTTATTATGCTTGTGTTCCAAATTAAGGAAAGAAACATAAAGGATTTAATAAAGTACATAATTACTGCTGTTCTCGGCAGTGCGGCGGCACTTTGTATTTATCCGTACATCATTACGAATGTGCTCGGCGGCAACCGTGGTTTCGGTTCGCTTAGCATTTCAATTGACCCGATTACCGTTGTTACTTATTTTGCGTATAAAATCGGCACATACATTCAGGTGCTTGCCAAAGATGTGTTCTTAAATCAAATATGGTTGCTTGCTCTCTGCAGTGTTGCTCTTATCGGTTTTTGGATTTACCTGCGCTTTGTCAGAAAGGAAAAACTTTCTCGTACCGCATTTATGGCTTTTGTTCCGTCACTTGTTTATTTTGTTGCAATTTCGCTTGTTTCTCCGTTTAACAGCGACCGCTACATTATGGCGTCTTTGCCGATGCTTGTAACTATATTTGTGCTTGCACTTATTAAATTTACAAGAGTTACGGGCAAAAAATGGCTCACAACAGCCGTACCGATTTGCCTTGCGGTTACCTGTGCAATCGGATATATCACTGTAAAGCCGTACTATATGTACGGTGTAAAGACGGAGCTTTACACTCCGCAGACTTCTAAATGCGTATTTGTCGGCACTGCAATGCTTGAGTGGAACAAGAGCATTGACAAGCTTGCAAATTACGATGAAACTATGATTGTTCAGACGGCTGATTTTTCTCCTGCTCTTGCAGATGAACTTGAAGATTTTGCAGAGAAGAGGGGAGTAATTACCAACGGAAAGATTACCGAGTTTATGGACGGTTATATGAATAACGGCAGTGAAAAGGAAAAAACCGACAGTATGCAGGCGCTTAAAACAGATGAAAAGCTTGCAAATGAAAAGGAAATTACCGTTTATATTTCAAGACTTGCCGACAAAGACAAGGTAATTAAGTATATTACAGAGAATACAAAATTCAAGAATTATGACTTGATTTCAAAGGATTACAGCTTTGACGAGTTTTACAATTGGTACGATTACTTTGTGGAAACCGAATCTTATTGTAATGTGTACAAATTTTATTAATAAAGATAAGGATTGCGAAAAATTATGAAAGACAGAAAAGATGCGATTGGATTTGTTTTTTCAGGCGGCGGATTGCAGGGTATTGCTCACATCGGTGCGGTAACCGCTTTATATGAACTTGGCATAAGACCCGAATATGTTTCGGGAACAAGCTCGGGTTCGATTATGGCAATGTTGGTTGCTATGGGGCTTGAACCGAAAGAAATGCACGAGGTAGCAAAAAAATATTGGAAAATTCTTGCCGAAATTGACAACGGACTTATATTCAAGGCACTTGCGCAGTTTATCGTTTATAAAAAAATTCAGAAAAACGGCATAAAAAACGGCGAAATAATTTCTGATGTTGTAAAAGAAGTGCTTGCCTTAAAGGGACTTGAAAATGATTTTAAGTCTTTGCCGATTAATCTTTCTGTCTGTACCGTTGACACAATGACAACAGACGAATGTATTTTTACAACCTATGACGAACACCTTGAGAGAGAGCATATACACTATCTTACAGATGTTCCGCTCGATGTTGCGGTAAGAGCGAGTATGTCGTTTCCTGCAATTTACACAACCTGCCCGTATAAAGAATATGACTTTGTTGACGGCGGTTCAAAGGACAACCTGCCTGTAAGAGTGTTAAAGGATATGGGCGTAGGCAAGGTGCTTGCAATCGGATTTGATATTTTGCAGTATAAACCGGACGCAGGCCTTGACGGACTTATTAAGGTTATATGGCGTGCTCTCGATGTGTATTCAATTGACAGTACCAGAGAATCAATGAAGCTTGCCGACCTCGCCGTGCAGATAAAGAATGAAAATACCGCCCTTTTTTCTATCGACAGTGTTGACGATACTATTCAAGAGGGGTATGATGCAATTATGGCTCATAAGGACGAGATTTTAAAAGTTTTTGGATAAATTAAACGGCTGTTGCGATTTAAGCAACAGCCGTAATTTTTATCTTGTTATCAGATTTTTTATTAAAAGTTGGGGTGAATTATGGTTTAACGGAGTGTCGGTCGGGGATTGAAATTTAGCTAACGCTAAATTATCCTCCCAAAAACAAAAAAGTTTACTCAA
>OLWA01000403.1_pt1 | contig 55170 bp, 50 predicted proteins | sample 1673251 | NCBI WGS metagenome assembly OLWA01 (sample SAMEA3178937, study PRJEB25190) | human gut metagenome | biome: human gut; feature: human-associated habitat; material: faeces | place: Austria | collected 2013 | reverse complement strand
AAACGATGCAGCAGGTGACGGTACCACAACAGCAACAGTTCTTGCACAGGCAATGATCCGTGAAGGTATGAAGAATATTGCAGCAGGTGCAAACCCGATGATCGTAAGAAAGGGTATGTCAAAGGCTGTTGATGCAGCAGTTGAAAGCGTTATCGCAAATTCAAAGAAGGTTGAAGGAAGCGACGATATCGCAAGAGTTGCAACAGTTTCTTCAGCTGACGAAAATGTCGGCAAGCTTATTGCTGATGCAATGGAAAAAGTTACAGCTGACGGCGTAATTACTATTGAAGAAAGCAAGACAGCTGAAACATATAGCGAAGTTGTTGAAGGTATGCAGTTCGACAGAGGCTACATTTCACCTTACATGGTAACAGATACAGAAAAGATGGAAGCTGTTTATGATGACGCTTACATTCTTATCACAGACAAGAAGATTTCTTCTATTCAGGAAATTCTTCCGCTTCTTGAACAGCTCGTTCAGTCAGGCAAGAAGCTTGTTATAATCGCTGAAGATATCGAAGGCGAAGCTCTTACAACACTTATCCTCAACAACCTCAGAGGAACATTCAAGTGTGCAGCTGTAAAGGCTCCTGGCTTTGGTGACAGACGTAAGGAAATGCTCCAGGATATCGCAATTCTTACAGGCGGTCAGGTAATTTCTGAACAGATTGGTCTTGAACTTAAAGACACAACAATTGAACAGCTCGGTCGTGCAAGACAGGTTGTAATCAACAAGGAAAATACAATTATCGTTGACGGTGCCGGTAACTCAGACGATATCAAGAGCAGAACAGAACAGATCAAGGCTCAGATTGAAACAACAACATCTGATTTCGATAAGGAAAAGCTTCAGGAAAGACTTGCAAAGCTTTCAGGCGGTGTTGCTGTTATCAAGGTTGGTGCTGCAACTGAAATTGAAATGAAGGAAAAGAAACTGAGAATCGAAGACGCTCTTGCTGCTACAAAGGCTGCTGTTGAAGAAGGTATCGTTGCAGGCGGCGGTACAGCTCTTATCAATGCTATTCCAGCTGTTGAAAAGCTTGTCCCACAGCTTGAAGGCGACGAAAAGACAGGTGCGGCTATCGTTCTGAAGGCTCTTGAAGAACCAGTTCGTCAGATTGCTCTCAACGCTGGTCTTGAAGGAAGCGTTATCATCGACAAGATCAAGAATTCCGGCAAGGTTGGCTATGGTTTCGATGCTTACAACGAAACATATGTTGACATGATTCCTTCAGGAATTGTTGACCCGACAAAGGTTACACGTTCAGCTCTGCAGAATGCTGCATCGGTTTCTGCAATGGTTCTTACAACTGAGAGCCTTGTTGCTGACATTCCTGCTCCGGAAGCAGCTCCTGCAATGCCTCAGGGCGGTATGGGAATGGGTTATTAATCCCGTAATTTCAAAAGCAAAAGATTGTTATTATCCGGCAGTTTTCATGACTGCCGGATTTTTTATGCCCGGAAGATTCTGCATGAATATTTTATTTGACTTTAAATGTAAAATGGTTTATAATAAAATTAAGTGTATAAATCCGCTGTTTGTGAAAATAATAGAAATATTATCTGAATGAAAGGCGGCGGACATCATGAATACACAGGATTTTGAAAATGATGAAAAAGAAAAGGACGATAAGAGTCAGACGGACGAAGATCTTGACAGGGCAGAGCTTATTGAAAAGACAGGACAGGTAATATCCCACAACGCAAAGCACCTTATTCATTGCCTTACAATTATCGGTCAGGTGGAGGGACATTATGTTCTTCCGTCACAGAACAAGACAACCAAGTATGAACATATAATTCCGGCTCTTGTGGCGATTGAACAGGACAGGAGCATTGAGGGGCTTGTGATAATTCTGAATACGGTTGGCGGAGATGTTGAAGCGGGGCTTGCCATTGCGGAACTTATTGCAGGTATGAAAACACCGACAGTCTCAATTGTTGTCGGCGGGGGGCACTCAATTGGTGTACCGCTTGCAGTGAGTGCAAAGCACTCCTTTATTGTTCCGTCGGCGACCATGACTATTCACCCGGTAAGAATGAATGGGCTTGTTCTGGGCGTTCCACAGACGCTTTCCTATTTTGACAGGATGCAGGACAGGATAGTGAACTTTGTGACTGCGAACAGCAGTATTTCAGAGGAAGATTTCAGAAATCTCATGCTTAAAACCGGTGAACTTGCCATGGATATGGGAACTGTTGTGGACGGTGAAAAGGCGGTTGAACTGGGACTGATTGACAGTCTGGGCGGTCTGAGTGATGCTATCGAGTGTCTTTATGAACTGATAGAAAGCTCCGGCGAAAAATATCCGGACAGCGGCGAAAATGACACGACAGGCGGTAACTGGAAATGATACTTTATACTGTTATCAGTCCTGCTGATATTTTTTATGACTTTTCAAAACAGGAAGACAAAAAGAAAACAACACAGCAGATATGCACAACAGACCCGTTTGCATATCTTGATGACGCTTATACAAAGGCGGTCAGCAATCTGCGGAAATGATTTTCCGCATACATAAAAAATAAACATAAATGGAGGACAACATGAGTATTTTAGAGGCTATTATTCAGGGAATAATTCAGGGACTTACTGAATTCCTTCCGGTTTCAAGTTCGGGACATCTTTCGCTTTATCAGCATTTTACGGGAAACAGCGGTGAGGGAGCATTGCTATTTTCAGCGATACTTCATCTGGGAACGCTTGTTGCGGTTTTCGTGGCATTCAGAAAGACCATATGGGAAATGTTAAAAGAACTTGTCTTTATGGTTCGTGATATTTTTACAGGAAAATTCAAATGGAGTGAAATGAATGGGCCGAGACGTGCAATAATAATGATGATAATATCACTTCTTATGCTTATTCCTTTTTACATATTCAAAGACTTTTTTGCCGGCATTTCAGAGGACAGCGACATTTCAATCGAAGGTCTTTGCTTCCTCTATACATCTGTTATACTTTTTATATCGGACAGATGCGTCAAGGGAAGCAAAAAGTTTGAGAACATAACAGTGAAGGACGGCGTTGTTGTCGGAATTTTTCAGGGAATAGCCCTCCTTCCGGGTGTTTCACGTTCAGGTTCTACAATAGCAAGCGGATTGTTCAGAGGATTTGAAAGAGAAACTGCTGTTCAGTATTCATTCATTCTTGGTATTCCGACTATCCTTGCAGGCTGTCTGCTTGAGATAAAGGATGCGGCTGATGCAAACGCACTGACAGTGGAACCTCTGAATTTTATTGCCGGATTCGTTATTGCGGCGGTTGTTGGTGTATGTGCCATCAAGATGGTAAACTGGCTTGTAAAGTCAGATAAGTTCAAGATATTCGCAATCTATACATTTATACTTGGTCTTGTGGTTCTGGGAATCGGCGTGTTTGAACACATTGTCGGCATGAACCTCATAGACTACCTGAAGAAATAAGGGAATGGACACGAAAGGACAATATACAAGTGGCGGAAAGTAAAAAAAGAGGCGGTTCTGCCAAAGCAAAATCCGGAGGAGCCAAGAAGTCCGCAGGTACAAAGAAAGCCGCTCCGAAAGCACAGGCGGCAAAGTCACAGCCGGTAAAAGACCCCATAAACCAGTTCTGGTCAGTTATTCTGTTTGCGGCAGGAATACTTATATTTCTGTTCACGGTCATTGAGGGGAGCAGCGGCTGGCAGTTTATACACAATCTTTTCAGGGGACTTTTCGGACTTTCTGTCTTTTTAGTCCCTGTTATACTGATTTATACAGCGATTCTTATCAGCATGGAAAGGTCTCAGCAGACTGTTGCCGGGAGAGCCATGTGGGGAATCGGGCTTACCCTTCTCGGCAGCTCGGTAGTTCAGATAATGTTTGCCGGAGCGGCAAGGGGAAATACATTTATTGAAAAATGTAAATATCTTTATGAAGCAGGTTCAAATCTGGAGGGCGGCGGACTTTTAAGTGCACTTATTGCATGGCCGCTTATAAAGTTTTTCGGCAATGTCGGTGCAAAAATAATAATCTGTGTTCTGCTGTTTATCTTTATAATGCTTCTGTCAAATCTTACGCTTTTTCAGTTTTTCGGATTGTTTTACAAGCCTTTTGTAAGAATGTATCATTCACTTCAGCGGATAAGGGAAGAAAATCATATACTTGATTCATACGAGGAATGGGAATATGATGAGGAGCAGGAGGCTATCTCTCTTGCCAATTCCGGAGGGAATGAACAGGACGTAGTGCCGGAAGATGACAGCTTTGATTTTGACGTTCCGGTGTCGGAAGACGAGGAACTTTCTGTTCCGGATTTTGACCCGCCTGAGATTGAGGGAAATACAGGTTCAGCGATAGATATTCCGATAGATGGAGTTCTGCCGCAGATTCAAAGTACTGCAAAGACGGCAGAAAAAGCACAGCCTGAGCAGAACAAACCTGACAAAAAGGCTGACGTAAATGAACTTGATGCACTGGTTGAACAGGCGGTAGTCGGCGGCGATAAGGAAAAAGCTCCTGAAACATTTGCTGAAAAGGCGGCAAAGGCAGAGGAGAATGCTCCGCAGAAAACTGATATAAGACCCGCAGCGGCGAAAAAATATCTGCTTCCTCCGATAGATCTGCTGAATAAGGGAACGGTAAAGGCAAACGACCCTGCAACTGCAACGGAACTTAAAGAAAAAGCAGATACTCTTATCGGAACTCTTAAAAGTTTCGGCGTTACTGCAAGAATTGTTGCGATACAGCGTGGCCCGAGGGTTACCAGATATGAAATACAGCCGGCGGCAGGAGTAAAGGTTTCAAAGATAACAAATCTTTCGGACGACATTGCTCTGAATCTTGCGGCGGCAGGGGTGCGTATAGAAGCACCGATTCCGGGCAAGGCGGCTATCGGTATAGAAATACCGAACACCAATCAGGACGTTGTTTCACTGCGTGAAATAATCGAGAGCAAGGAATTCCAGACGGCAAAGAGCAAGCTTGCGTTCGCTGTCGGAAAGGATATAGCCGGAAATATTATTATAGGCGATGTGGCTAAAATGCCGCATATGATAATTGCCGGAACGACAGGTTCAGGTAAATCAGTCTGTACCAATTCCATTATTATGAGTATACTTTACCGTGCAAATCCCGAGGAAGTAAAGCTTATTCTTATCGACCCGAAAATGGTTGAATTTACAACATACAACGGAATACCTCATCTTCTGATACCTGTTGTGACAGATCCTCGTCAGGCGGCAGGTGCGCTCAACTGGGGTGTTCAGGAAATGCTGAGGAGATACAAGCTTTTTGCTGATAATAATGTAAGAGATCTGGGCGGATACAATGAAATGGCGGCGGCAAAGAATATTGAAAAGCTTCCGCAGATTGTTATTGCAATTGATGAATTTTCAGACCTTATGATGGCGGCATCAAAGGAAGTTGAGGACGCTGTCTGTCGTCTTGCACAGATGGCGAGAGCCGCAGGAATGCATCTTATTATTGCTACACAGCGTCCGACCACAGATGTTATCACAGGTCTTATCAAGGCGAATATCCCGAGCCGTATTGCACTTACGGTTCAGTCACAGGTGGATTCAAGAACTATCCTTGACACACAGGGTGCGGAAAAACTTCTGGGATATGGCGATATGCTCTATTATCCGAACGGTATGCAGAAACCGCTCAGAGTTCAGGGCTGTTTCTGTTCCACAAAGGAAGTAGAATCAATTGTCGAATTCATCAAGAATGAATCTGATTCGGAATACAACAGCGAAATAATAGAGGCTGTTGAACAGAGTATGCCTGCTGAAAAGGGAGATAGAACTTCTGATTCAGCTGAACCTGTCGGTGATGGCGACGATATTCTCATCGAAAAGGCAATTGACATTGTTGTTGAAATGGGACAGGCGTCCACCTCATCGCTTCAGCGTAAGCTTAAACTGGGTTACGCAAGGGCGGCAAGAATTATTGACGAACTGGAGAACATGGGTGTTGTAGGCCCTTATGAGGGTGCAAAACCGAGAAAGGTTCTTATGTCAAAACAGCAGTGGTCAGAAAGACGAATGAGAAAGAGCGTTCAGGAATAATTTAAAATGGAGAATATTTAAAAATGGCAAAGCGGAAAAACAAAAAACAGTCAGGATTTCTGGCGAAACTCGGAGCAATTGCTGTTATACTTGCGGTTGGGGTATTTGCAGCGGATTATCTTGATATTTTCACGATTGATGACTGGAAGGAACTGCTTGATTTAAAAACAGTCAGTACTGCTGAAGGGAAAGCGGAGGTTCACTTTATAGATGTAGGTCAGGGTGACTGTTCTCTTGTTATATCCGAGGGAAAGACGCTTCTTATAGATACAGGTGAAAAGGAATATGCACAGGATGTCTGTGACTATCTTAAGGAGCATGACGTTGACAAGCTTGACTATATGCTTCTGACACACCCTCATTCAGACCATATGGGCGGTGCGTCATACATAGTGGATAATGTTGACATTGAGCATATCATAATTCCTAAGGTGCCGGACGATATGACACCGACAACCAAATTCTATGAAAAGTTTCTTACAAGCGTTCAGAACAAGGGTCTGAAACTTACAGCCGCAGAGCCGGGCAAAGCATATGAAATAGGCGAATGCAGTCTGGAGATTCTTTCTCCTGTAAAGGACGATTACAGCAATCTGAACAATTTTTCAGCGGCGGCTGTGCTTACACATGGTAAACACAGATTCATGTTTACCGGAGATATTGAAAAGGAAGCTGAGCAGGATATCATAGACAGCGGAAGGCTTGAAAGTGCAGATGTTTTAAAGGTTGCACATCATGGAAGCAACACATCAAGTACGACAGATTTTCTTGATATAGTCAATCCGGATTACGCTGTTATAATGTGCGGAGTTGACAACTCATACAAACATCCGCACAAGAAAATTGTTGAAAGACTGGCTGAATACTGTGACAACATATACAGAACCGATATTGACGGAACGATAGTATTCACATCAGACCAGAATGATATCGAAGTGAAAACTGAAAATCAGGAGAAATAAATGCTGATAATAGAAAGATTTGAAGGAGAAACTGCCGTTATCGAAAATGATGATGAGCATATTGAGATAAACCGTAAACTGCTTCCGCAGGATGCCAGTGAAGGCGATGTTATAGTAAAATGCGGAGACGGGTATTCAGTTGACAGGGAACAGACGGCGAAAAGACGTGAAAGAATACTGAAGCTGCAAAACAGCTTGTGGAGTTGAAAATGGAAACAGACGTAATCATTATCGGCGGAGGTGCTGCCGGTGCAATGGCAGGGGTTCTCTGCTCTCAGAGGGGAAGAAAAACCATTATCTTTGAGCCTAACGGAAAAATCGGAAAAAAGCTACTGATAACCGGAAAGGGCAGATGTAATGTTACAAATAACTGCACACCTGATGAACTGCTGAAAAATATTCCGAGAAATCCAAGATTTCTTTACAGTGCATTTTCAAGATTTTCCTCAGCAGATACTATGGAACTTTTTGAAGGATTTGGTGTTCCGCTTAAAACTGAACGTGGAAACAGGGTATTTCCTGTAAGCGACAAGGCGGCAGATATTGTTTCGGCTCTGGACAGAAATCTCAAAAAAAATGGTGTAAGGATAATAAAGGAAAAGGTCACTGATATCATAGTCGTGGACGGCGTCTGCAAGGGTGTTGTGGCTGGAGGGAAACAGTATTTTTCACAGTCCGTTCTTCTTGCAACAGGAGGAAAATCCTATCCCCTGACAGGTTCTGACGGGAGCGGTTATGTTCTTGCAGAAAAGGCAGGGCATACTGTAACACCGCTTGAGCCTTCGCTTGTTCCGATTGTATGCAGTGAAAAATACTGTGCTGACATGATGGGACTTTCGCTAAGAAATGTAACACTTTCGCTTTATGACGGAAAAAAGAAGATATACAGTGAACTCGGCGAGATGCTGTTTACTCATTTCGGGGTTTCCGGACCGCTTGTTTTAAGCGCAAGTTCGCATATCAGCAAAATGGAAAGCGGAAGATATAAAATCCTGATTGACCTGAAACCCGGACTTTCATTAAAACAGCTTGATGCAAGAATACAGAGAGATTTCAGCGAGAACATAAACAGAATTTTCGGAAACTCGCTTTCAAAGCTTCTTCCTGCAAAACTTGTTCCGACAGCTGTAAGACTATCGGGAATTCTCGGCGAAACAAAGGTGAACCAGATAACCCGTGAAGAAAGGCTTGCCTTTGCACAGCTTCTGAAGGAATTTCCGCTGACTGTCAAAGGGTTCCGCCCGATAGAAGAGGCAATAATAACCAGCGGCGGAATTAATATTAAAGAGATAAATCCGAAAACGATGGAATCGAAGCTTGTGCAGAATCTTTATTTTGCCGGAGAGATAATTGATACGGACGGCTATACAGGTGGTTTCAACCTTCAGATAGCCTTTTCAACAGCATTCTGTGCGTCTGAAAATTTATAAAACAGGAGTAGAAAAATGGGAATAAATATTGCAATTGACGGGCCTGCCGGTGCAGGAAAAAGTTCCATAGCAAAGGCTGTGGCACATGAAAAAGGATATATATATGTTGATACGGGTGCACTTTACCGCTCGATAGCACTTTTTGCACTTGAAAACAGCCTTGAGGGTGAGAACCTTGTAAATTCGCTTGATAAAATAAATCTGAGCCTTGAATTCATTGACGGTTCACAGCATGTTATTATGAATAATAACGATATTTCGGACAAAATAAGAACACCGGAGGTTTCAATGAACGCCTCAAAGGTGTCGGCAATTCCTGAAGTCCGCAAATTTCTTTTCGGACTCCAGAAAAAGATAGCAGCTGAAAATAACATCATAATGGACGGCAGAGATATCGGAACAGTTGTTCTGCCTGATGCTGACCTGAAAGTTTTTCTGACAGCTTCCGCTGAAGAGAGAGCAAACCGCAGGTATCGTGAAATAAAGGATATGGACGGTGTGACATACGAACAGGTTCTGGAAGATATTAAAAAGCGTGATTACAGCGATATGCACAGGGACATTGCTCCGCTTAAACAGGCAGAGGATGCTGTTCTGCTTGACACAACAGGAATGACAGTCGATGAAGTCAAAGCCAGACTTATTTCCATGATATCAGAGGTTGAATAAGGAGAGCGGATATTCTCATGAATATATTTTTTAAGGGACTTTATTACTTTGTCAAGGGCATATATTATGCAGCTTACAATGTTAAGGTTGAAGGCAGGGAGAATCTTCCTGACAAGCCGGGGTTTATTATTGCCAGCAACCACAGAAGTTTTGCTGACCCACCGCTGCTTGCAGTTACTTCCGGCTGTGCAAAGTTTTCATTTGTTGCCAAGGAGGAACTTTTCAGAAATCCGTTTTTTGGCTGGCTTATAAGAAGACTCGGGGCTTTTCCTGTTGCAAGGGGAAAGGGTGACCTGAAAGTCATTGATGAATCGGCAGACAAAATAAAACAGGGCAGAAACCTTGTTATCTTTCCTGAGGGCACACGCAGCAAGGACGGAAAGGTCGGACGGGGAAAGACGGGCGTTGCCCTTATTGCGGCAAAATCAGGTGTGCCTGTTGTTCCGGCAGGAATTGTTTTTGAAGGAAAGCTTCATTTCAGAAGCAGGATTACCATTAAATACGGCAAACCTGTGATGCCGGAGGAGATTCATGTGGGAGATGAGCCTTTACCTCATGAACTGAAAGAGATTAAATCACGCATAATGGGTGAAATAAAAGAACTTGTGGAGGGAGAAGATGGCAGAAATTAAAGTTGCCAGAACAGCCGGATTCTGCTTTGGTGTTGACAGGGCAGTAAAGCTTGTATACAGCGAACTTGAAAAAAGCGGAAAAAAGGTTGCAACGCTCGGCCCTATTATTCATAATGCTGATGTTGTGAATGACCTTAAAAGCAAGGGAGTACGTATTGTTGACAGCGTAAGTGAACTGCGGGAGGGCGAGGAAGCCGTTATCCGTTCACATGGTGTCGGCAAGGAGATTTATGAGGAACTTGAAAAAAAGGGCAATCCTTATATAGATGCAACCTGTCCGTTTGTGGCAAGGATACATAAAATAGTCGGCGAGAAAAGCAGAGAAGGATACTTTATCCTGATAGCAGGGGATAAGAACCACCCTGAGGTTCAGGGGATTGTTAGTCATTGTGACGAAAATTGCTTCGTTTTTAAGGACGAAACGCAGTTAAAAACTTTTTTTAGTAAAAATTATAAAAATTTAGAAAAAAAGCTTGCAATTGTTGCTCAAACAACGTATAATATATTAATATGGGGAGAGTGTTTAAAGGTTATCCCGAAAAACGATGAAAACATTCTCGTTTTTGATACGATTTGCAGTGCGACCTCTCAGCGACAGTCCGATGCAGCTTTGCTTTCAAAAGAGGTTGACATTATGATCGTGGTCGGCGGAAAGAACAGTTCAAACACGATCAAGCTTTATAACGTTTGTTCGGAAAACTGTCTGTCCTATCACATAGAAAATGCGGACGAGCTTTATTCATTAAACCTGAAAAATGCTGAAAAAATAGGCATTACTGCCGGAGCATCCACACCGGCTTATATAATTAAGGAGGTACAAAATACCATGGCTGAGATCTTGGAAGATGACATTAATTTTGAGGAGGCGCTTGAACAGTCTTTCAAAAAAGTACATACAGGAGAGCGAGTTAAGGGCTATATTGCCGCAGTTAATAACAGCGAAGCAATCGTAGATATCGGAACAAAGCATACTGGTTATGTTCCGCTTTCTGAACTGACTGATGACCAGACAAAGAAGCCTTCAGACATTGTTAATGTCGGCGATGAAGTTGATCTTATTGTTACAAAGATCAATGATCAGGAAGGCATAGTTATGCTTTCAAAGAAAAAGGTTGACGAACTTGTTGGTTTCGACAACATTGCTAAGGCAAAGGATGAGGACGCAGTTCTCGAAGGCGTTGTAGTAAACGTTGTTAAGGGCGGAGTTCTTGTTTCTGTTGACGGAGTAAGAGTTTTTGTTCCGGCTTCACAGACAGGTCTTGGAAGAGACAAAAATCTTGATGAACTTCTCAAGCAGAAGGTTCAGCTCAAGATTATCGAAGTAAATGAATCCCGCCGCAGAGCTGTTGGTTCTATCAAGGCTGTTTCAAAGGCTAAGAAGGAAGCTGCTAAGGCTGCATTCTGGGAAACAGCTGAAATCGGCAAGGTTTACAAGGGCGAAGTTAAGTCTATCACAAACTACGGCGCATTCGTTGACCTTGGCGGAATCGACGGAATGGTTCACATTTCTGAGCTTTCATGGAACAGAATCAAGCACCCGAGCGAAGTTGTTAAGGTTGGTGATGTTCTTGAAGTTTACATCAAGGATCTTGACAAGGAAGCTGGAAGAATCTCTCTCGGATTCAAGAAGGCTGAAGACAACCCTTGGGTTAAATTCCAGAACAACTACAAGGTTGGCGACGTTGTAAAGGCTAAGGTTGTTTCTATTACACCATTCGGTGCATTTGCACAGATTATCGAAGGTGTTGACGGTCTTATCCACATTTCACAGATCGCTGACAAGAGAGTTGAAAATGTAAGCGATGTTCTTTCAGTAGGACAGGAAGTTGATGTTAAGATTACAGAAATCGACATCGACAAGAAGAGAATCAGTATCTCTATCCGTGCACTTCTTGAAGATTCAGAAGATGCTGCCGAAGAAACAGAAGAAGCTTGATTTTTCACGCAGAAAAGAAATTTTAATAAAACATTGGGCGAGCATTCTAACTCGCCCTTTGCTTTGCAAAAGAGGGAATAACATTGAGAAGAAAAGTCGGAACAGCGGCTTTGCTGGCATGTCTTATGCTGATATCTGCCGGATGCGGAAACAGCAGCAGTAAAACAGAATCATCGGAAATAACTTCAGTTTTAGAAACTGCCGAAGAAAATCAGACAGAAAAAATCTCTGAAACGGCAGCCGGATTTGGTGAAGGAATACAGGAAAACAGTTCAGAGGGAATTGCGCAACAGGAAACAGAAGCAGAGGTAATGGAAGTTAAAGCGGAAAGTCCTGAATTTGAAAACTTTAAGGATAATGTTATAGTGGTCGGTGATTCAATTGCTCTGGGATATGGTGTATATGAGAAGCTTCCGCTTAAAAACGTGTATGCGAAGCAGAGTGTAAGCCTTACAGATATATATGACACTAAATTTGACAGCTATGGTATAGAAGCTCCTGCACTTGACATTCTCGGGGAACTTCAGCCGGAAAATATAATGCTTTCTCTGGGAATTAATGATATTATATCGTATTCAGCGGAAGATTTTACAGATATGTACAGGGAATTTGCAGATAAAGTTCTTGAGCGTACTCCTGTTTCGCAGATTTATATAATGGGACTTTCGCCTGTTGTTGCAAACTGCACTTATGTTAAAAACGACAAGGTAAATGACTATAATGATACCATGGCGAAATTCTTTAAGGATTACAACAAGCAGATACATTTTGTGAATGCGGCGGCAGTTTTAAAGGATAGTAAAGGCTGTCTGGACAGCAGATATTCAAGCGGTGACGGTATACATCTTACAGGTGAAGCATATGATATGATACTTGATGAAATGCAGAACCAGCTGTTTTAGTAAATTATATCCGGATATAAAAATAAAAAAAAGGACGGTGTTGAAACCGTCCTTTAAATTTTAAAATTAACAGCCGCAGCAGCCTGAACGCTTAACAAAAGAGTTGCAGTCTGTACATTCCGGAACCTTAGGGTCAGCCTCATGTGTTCCGATTTTTACCATATCAAGAGTGCAGTAGTCTTCAGTTTCCATGTTGTAAGCACACTGTTTTACTGTGCAGTGAATATTTGAGTTTTTCTTCTTATCCATTATAATCACCTTTTCTGATATAATATATTCTCTTTTTGAGAACAAAATTATTATAACCGCAAAGCTTAAAAAAATACATTAAAATAATTAAAAAACGGTAATGAAGAATTACAAATTATATACAAACGTCCAAAAAGACCGCAATATCATTGACTTTACAATAAAAATTTGATAAGATTTATACTATGTAAGCATAGCTTCAAATTTATGAATTTTTTAGGGGGAAAAAGAATGTCAGAATTAAATGACAACAACATTCAGAATCAGAAACCTGAATCAACAGGAGCTGAAACAGTAACAGAGAATGCTCAGCCTGAAGTTACTCCGGCACAGCCTGCATATGCTGGTGCGGAAGTTATCAGCGGAGTTGAACCGGTAAAGAAAAAAGGTATAACAGCTGTTATTGTTACTATACTTATAATTCTTGCTGTTCTTGTAGGCGGAAGTGCTGCGGCTTATAATTTCGTTCCGGCTGTAAAGAATAATGTCAAGATGCTTCTGAACGATCCGGAAGATTATTATGCATGGGTCGAAAATGAAAACATGGAAGATACAGCTGATGATATTTCCAAGGCTTATGGTAATCTTACAGCAAAATCTGAAAGCTATATGGAAATCAAGGCAAATCTTGAATCAGCTGCAATTTCTGCACTTATCGAACAGAATGCAGGAGTTTCTCTTGCGGAATCAGGAATAAAGATTCCGGGTGAAATTTCAATTGTAAGCAATTCAAAAATGATTGATGCTGTTACCTCCGGAAGTGCGAAACTTACTGCTGACGGAAAAGATATTGTTACAGCAAATGTGTATTTAAAAGACGGTAAATATTATTACCAGATTCCTGAGCTTTCATCTTCATATATAGCAATTGATATTGCAACACTTCTTGAAACTTCTGCACAGCAGAGCGGCAGCTCAGAAGTTGAAGCACTTACTCCTTTTATTGAGAAGTTTGCAAACGGAAATGCTATTCAGGAGTTTCTTACAGACGACGAACTCAATGAACTTCTTGTAAAGTATTTCGATATAATTTTCAGCAACATTGATGATGTTGACCTTGAAAAGGGTGTCAAGTGCAAAGTCAACGGCGTTGAAATGAAATATAACGAACTGACAGCTGATATTAATGAGGGTACTCTTTACAGCATTATAAAGGACGTTCTCAAGGAAGCAAAGAAAGACAAGACTATTATAAAGCTTGTTGAATCAACAGGTGCAATGACAGCTGATGAATATAAGCAGGCTGTTGAAGGTCTTCTTGACGAGCTTGGCGGATACAATGTTTCCGGCGGTGATTCCATTGCAAAAATGGTAGTTTATGTTGACGGAAAAGGCGATATTCAGGGAAGAGAAATCAAGATTCCTGATGCTGATGATGTTAAGATCAACTATCTTAAAGCAAAAGACGGTTCTGACGAAGCATTTGAAGTAAACTTCTTCACAGCAACTGACGAAGGCATTTCAGTTATCGGTGACTTTGAAGAAAAGTCCGACAAGAGAACAGGTGATATCAAGGTTTCTGCTGTAGGCGAAGATGGCTTTGAATTCAATGTTCATGTAAATAACTTTAAAGTTGAAAATGAAGAAAAGGGCTATGTAAGCGGTGAAGTTATTGCTGACCTCTCAGCTTATGACCTTGGTGAACTGAAAATCAATCTTGCAACAGACGGAAAGAGCCAGGAAATTTCAACAGATATCAATGTAAACGGTTCTGCTCTCGGAACAGTTTCTCTGAAATATTCCGACAAGGCAAACGGCGATGTTCAGGCGTTCAGTGATTCTGAACAGGTTTACAATTATACAGAAGACGGTGCAGAACTCCAGCAGTATCTTTCATCTGCAAATATTGAAGGACTTCTTAAAAATGTAAGCGATGTTATCGGTCTTGACCTTAACTCACTTATCGGCGGAAATCCTTTCAGCGGTATGACAAATGGTCTTATAGGTTCATCAGATGACTCATATACAAATGACACACCTGTTGTAACAGATGATATTGACGATGATTATACTATGCCGGAAGCCGCAGTATATGACTTTTCCAAAATAAAGATTCAGGTTAACGGCAAGGATGTAACATTCCCTGCAAAGATAGACGGTATTCTTGACAAGGTTAATATAGACGTTACAAGCATTGAACCAAACTGTTCTGAATATTTCTATTCAGAAGACGGAAGTATTTCAGTTTCTGTGGAAAATCAGTCTGATAAGGCGGTAGCTCCTAAGGATTGTGTAATAACAGGTATTTCAGTTTCAGATACATCTGATGTTAAGCTGAGTATAGACGGAATTGCTCCGGGAAGCAAGATAAGTGACGCAGTTGCTAAATACGGATGTAAATTACAGGATCAGAATAGCGGATACACTTATATTGATGATTCAGCAGAAAATTCTTATGATGAGATAACACTGTTCTATTATGACGGTATCATTTATGAAATCGACATTGATACTTATTAATCTGATGTTGTTTTAAAATAAAAACGGGACGCTCCGGAAAGAGCGTCCTTAATTTTTAGGTGAAGTTAATGGAATATATAAAAATCGGGAATGTAAAAATTAAAAGGACAGCCGCCCTTGCGCCTATGGCATCAGTAGCCGACAGGGCTTACAGAATTCTCTGCCATGAATACGGTGCGTGTTATACAGTAAGTGAACTTATTTCTGCAAAAGGGCTTTGCTATAATGATAAAAAAACAGCTGAGCTTTGTACGGTTACACAGGCGGAACGTCCTATGGCACTTCAGCTTTTCGGAAGTGAACCGGAATTTATGAAGAAAGCGACTGAAATATGTATGGCTTATTCTCCGGATATTATTGATATAAATATGGGTTGTCCTGTTCCTAAGGTTGTCAATAACAATTCCGGCAGTGCACTGATGAAGGATATGCAGAACGCGGCAGAAATAGTGAAAGCAGTAAAGAGCGTTTCGGGTGTTCCGGTGACGGTAAAAATAAGAAAAGGCTGGGATAAGGAAAGTGTTAATGCGGTGGAATTTGCCTGTGCTATGGAACGGGCTGGTGCTGACGCTGTTGCAGTTCACGGAAGAACAAGGGATCAGATGTATTCCGGAAAGGCTGACTGGGATATAATAAAACAGGTCAAAGATGCAGTTTCTGTACCGGTTATCGGCAACGGTGATGTTGACAGTTTCCGCAGCTGCATGGAAATGTATGAACAGACAGGCTGCGACCTTGTCATGATAGGACGTGCGACATATGGAAATCCCTTTATTTTCAGAGAGATAGAGTGCGGACTTGAGGGGATTCCTTATGAAATGCCGACAGCCGAGGACAGAATGAAAGTCATGCTTTATCATATTAAAATGATACTCGATATGTCCGGCAGGGAAAATGAGGAATACGCTATGAAAGAGGCAAGAAAACACGCTTCGTGGTATATGAAGGGACTTTATGGTGCGGCGGCATTTCGTGCAAAATGTTACAGCCTGAGCACATATGATGATGCATTGCGGCTTGCAGATGAGTTTTTGAAACTCCAGCAGGAAGCGGCGGATACTAATTAAACAAAAAGGACGCTTTATAAAGCGCCCTTTTTTATATTCAGAAGTATTTATCAGATTTTCTTTGAAACAATTTCATCTGTAAGTCTTTCGATAAGTTCGGCAGGTGTCATTGAACCAAGGTCGCCGTCACGTCTTGAACGTACTGAAACAGTTTTTGATTCAACTTCATTATCTCCGGCAATGAGCATATAAGGAGTCTTTTCAAGCTGAGCCTGTCTTATCTTGTAACCCATCTTTTCAGCTCTGTCATCAATAGAACATCTGATTCCGAGTGCTTCAAGCTTTTCGGCAATTTCTCTTACAAACGGCAGGTGTCTGTCAGCAATAGGAATGAAACGAACCTGTTCAGGTGCAAGCCACAGCGGGAATGCTCCGGCATATTTTTCAATAAGCATTGCAAGAGTTCTTTCATAACAGCCGAGTGATGTTCTGTGGATAATGTAAGGACGTTTTCTTGTACCGTCAACATCAATATATTCCATACCAAATTTTTCGGCAAGAAGCATATCTATCTGAATTGTAACGATAGTATCTTCCTTTCCGTATACGTTCTTATACTGAATGTCAAGTTTAGGACCATAGAAAGCGGCTTCGTCAATACCTATTTCATAATTTACATCGAGGTCTTTGAGAATCTTTTCCATGACTGTCTGTGCGTGATCCCACTGTTCAGCAGTACCCTCATACTTGTTGTTCGGATTTGCCGGATCCCACTGTGAGAATCTGAACGTACAGCCGTCAAGAAGTCCGATAGTACCAAGGAAATATTTTGCAAGTTCCAGACAATCTTTGAATTCTTCTTCAAGCTGTTCAGGACGGAGAATAAGGTGACCCTCGGAAATAGTAAACTGACGTACACGGATAAGACCATGCATTTCACCGCTGTCTTCATTTCTGAAAAGTGTTGATGTTTCGCCAAGACGCATCGGAAGGTCACGATAGGAACGCTGTCTGTTTAAGAATACCTGATACTGGAAAGGACAAGTCATAGGACGAAGTGCAAAGCATTCCTTTGTTTCATCGTCAGGATCGCCCAGAACGAACATACCGTCAAGATAGTGATCCCAGTGTCCTGAAATTTTGTAAAGTTCACGTTTTGCCATGAACGGAGTTTTTGTGAGGAGGTAGCCGTGTTTCTGTTCAACATCTTCAACCCATCTCTGGAGAAGCTGGATAACTCTTGCACCCTTTGGGAGAAGAATAGGAAGTCCCTGACCGATGTAGTCAACAGTTGTAAAGAGTTCGAGTTCACGTCCGAGTTTGTTGTGGTCACGCATTTTTGCGTCCTCAAGGGCTTTCAGATGTTCTTCAAGCTGAGATGCCTTAGGAAAAGCTGTCGCATATACTCTTGAGAGCATCTTGTTCTTTTCAGAACCTCTCCAGTAAGCACCTGTACATGAAAGAAGTTTGAAGGCCTTTACAGGTGCAGTTGTCATAAGGTGCGGACCGGCACACAGGTCGGAAAATTCGCCCTGCTTGTAGAATGAGATAGGCTCACCTTTGTCAGCGTGTTCCTGACAAAGTTCAACCTTGTATATTTCGCCTTTTTCTTCAAGTGATTTTATAGCATCCTGAGGGGACATTGTATAGCTTTCAAGCGGAATTCCCTCTTTGACAATTTCGGCTTCGATTTTTGTCAGTTCTTCAGCTGAGAATGGTTTTTCAAGGTCGAAATCATAATAGAATCCGTTGTCAATTGCCGGACCGATAGCAAGTTTTGCTTCAGGATAAAGTCTTTTTACAGCCTGAGCCAGAATGTGGGAAGCTGTGTGCCAGAAAGTTTTCTTTCCCTCGATGGAATCAAAAGTCATGACTTCAAATTCACAGTCGCTGTCAATAACAGTTCTGAGGTCTTTTACTTCACCGTTGATTTTTACACAACAGGCAGCTTTGTAAAGTCCTGCACCGATTCCCTTGATGATGTCAGCGGCAGATGCAGCTGACTCGATTTCACGGATACTTCCGTCTTTTAAAGTAAGTTTAATCATGTTTATGCTCCTTTTTATTTATGCTTTTACCTTTTGAAAAATAATAAACGCCCCTCAGACATAAAAAGTCCAAGGGGCGTGATAATACGCTGTTCCACCCTTTTTCGCAGAATTGCAGCAATTCTGCCTCAAAAGCCGTTTTATAACGCAAACGAAACGCCGGGTATTAACCAGACTCAAAAGGCGGTGTATTCAGAATCTGCTGCGGTTTTGCTTTCAGCCGATGACAAAACCTCTCTTTGGCAAGCCTATGATAATGAATCTTCCTTTTTCAAAGCTTTGTAATATTTTCTTTAATGAATATGCTAACACAAATCAAACTCTTTGTCAAGTGGTTTTCAAAATATTTTATGAATATTTTTAAGAAAGATACAAAAAATAATTGCGAAAGGATGTGCATTTTATGGTAACACAGAAAGAATACGACCAGATGAGCAAGAAAGCCTCTCCGAATTCAAAAAGCTGGATAAACATTCCCATGGCTTTTCTGGTTGGCGGATTGATATGTACTCTTGGTGAAGTTATACTGAATATTTTTACTCATTTTGGTGCTGAAAAGGAAGCTGCCGGAGCATGGGCATCTATTATCCTGGTATTTTTAAGTGCCCTGTTTACGGGACTGGGAATTTATGAAAAACTTGCCAAACATGCCGGAGCAGGAACTCTTGTACCGATAACAGGCTTTGCAAATGCAGTTGTTTCATCAGCGATAGAGTCGAAGTCAGAAGGATATATTCTCGGCGTCGGAGCAAAGATATTTACAATAGCAGGTCCGGTTATACTTTATGGTACAACAGCATCTGTGATATATGGTCTTGTGTATTATTTTACAGGTCTTTTCAGATAAAGCAAGGGACGCTTTTAAAAGCGTCCCGTTATTTGTTTTTAAGATAAATCTGCAAAAGACCATTTAACATAAGCCCGTCGTCAATTGCTATTTTATGTGTACAGTAAGGAATGATACAGCCTGCCAGACCTCCGGTTGCGACAGCATCAGCTTTATATCCCAGTTCGGCTTCTATTCTGTCAATAATTCCGTCCAGACTTGCGGCAGTACCGTAAACAGCACCGCTTTTCATACAGTCAGTGGTGTTTTTTCCTATGACCTTTTTCGGCGGTTCAACAGCAACCTTGTGAAGCAGGGAAGTGTTCTGAGTTAACGCACTCTGAGCAGTGTTTACACCCGGCATAATCATTCCGCCAATGTAATGTTTATTTTTGTCGACTACATCAACAGTAGTTGCTGTTCCAAGGTCAAATATAATAAGCGGTGCTCCATAGTAATGAAGCCCTGCAACAGCACCGACAACACGGTCAGCACCGAGCTGAGCAGGATTGTCAATAACGATGCTCAGTCCTGTTTTTGTTCCGGGACCTACTGTCATAACTTTAGTACCTGTAATTTTTTCTACGGCAGTTGCAATGTTTTTTGTAACTGCCGGGACAACAGATGCCATAACAGCTCCATTAATATTTTTCGGCGATATTCCGTATATTTCCAGAATGTTTTTAAAGATTATAGCAAATTCAAGTGCTGTCTGGTTATGGCTTGTGGAAATTCTCTCCACAAAAACCATTTTTTCATTTTCAGCACACCCTATAACAATGTTAGTGTTTCCAATATCGATTGTAAGTATCATAAATTTTCAGAGTCTCCTTATTTTGCCTGTATAAATGACTGTACCCAGTAACTTCCGTATTCAGAATCAGCATCATAATAATAGCCTATACCGATGTTGGTGAAATCAGGGTCAAGTATATTTTTTCTGTGACCTTCAGAATTCATCCAGCCTTCAACAACCGCTTCAGGTGTTGTGTAACCAGCGGCAATATTTTCTCCTGCATATCTGAAAGCGATATTTTCGTCTGTCAGAAGCTTTGACCATGCTGTTCCGTCAGGTCGTGTATGGCTGAACAGTACGGCTGTTTCTGTTGCTCTTTTGTCAGCAATTCTGCAAAGAGAACTGTCAAGTTTAAGAGAATTCACTCCAGCCTTTTGGCGTTCAGCGTTGACGAGTTCAAGCACACGGTTTATTTTGGTATTCTTTTCTTCCTTGTCCCTTGCAACTGAGCATCCCGATTGTTCAGCGAGATACTTTGAGAGAAATGAAGCATCTCTTATTGTTACTGTTCCGTCTCTGTCTGAATCTGCAAGGAATGTATTGAAATCAGTCGGATAAGCAGCTGTTCCTGCCGCACATCTTCCTATATATGACGCGTCTCTTACATCAATTTTTCCGTCCATGTTTGCATCGCCGCAAAGTCCTATTTTAACAGAAAGAGAGGCTGTTGAACTTCCCTTGCGGTATGATACATTGTAATCTGTCTTACCGGAAACATACATTGACTCCGGAGAATTTCCGGCGAAATCAATTTGTGAGCCGTCTGACAAATATCCGTTTGCATTTGCACCGAAGTCCGAATACCGGAAAGAGGTTTCATCGGAATAATACCAGCGGTTGTTTTTCTGTACAGTATAATTTACCGCTGATGCCGCAAATGAAACGGAAGATAATATGCACGTTGCCGAAACAGCCAAGCTTAATAATTTACTTAAACGTTTCATATTTACCTCCTGACTACCCGTTAGCTTAAAAATACATTCAGTGATGCCGATGATTTGATTTTCAAAAAGTGGTTAAAAATAACAATCAGTAAAAACCGATGTTGAAAAAAACTATGCAATACGTTCATAACTCTATATTTAAATTATAAATCCTTTATACTGTTTTGTCAAGTAAAAAAGAACTGCCAGTTTTTGTGCAATCTTAATGCAAATGTAAATTATTGTAATTTTTTTCAAAAATCCTTGACAATTCAGAAATATTTTGCTATAATATTCACATAAGAGTTTAAGTTTATTTGGAGTTCTGTCCGGGAGATTTTATATGCGTTATTCAAAGCAGCGGGAGCTTATTTTAAATACTGTATTGCAGAATAAGATTCACCCGACTGCTGACGATGTTTATAAGCTTCTCAGGGACGAATATCCGGGGCTTAGTCTTGGAACAGTCTATCGCAATCTTAATTTTCTTGCGGAACATGATATGCTGAAAAAAATAAATGTGCCTAACGGTTCGGACTGTTTTGACGGGACTCTGGCAGAGCATCAGCATCTTGTCTGCGTAAAGTGCGGAAAGGTTTATGACGTTTCAATTCCGGAGATAAATAATATTGAAAATAATGTTTACAGGCGGACTGGTTTCCGCATAAATGTTTCTTCACTCGCATTTGAAGGGGTTTGTTCTTCATGTGCAGATGAAAAGGATAAATGACAAATTGTTTTTTACAAATTACAGATACTTGACTGAAAATAGCAGTATCTTCTTTGTTTTTTCTTTCTCTATACCACACAAGCAAAAAGGCGTCCTTTTACAGGGCGTCTTTTTGTATATGCATAAATAAATATGGCGGAGTATCTTTCAGATACCCCGCCTTTGAAAACGTTTAAACCATAAGTTCACATACAAGATTTGAAAATTCAACAGGGTCTTCAACCGGCATACCTTCAATCATGAGAGCCTGATTATAAAGCAGCTTGCTGTATTTCTCAACCTTGTCCTTGTCGGATTCATAAAGCTTTTTAAGTGTTTCAAAAACAGGATGTTCAGGATTTATTTCCAGAACCTTGTTAGCTTCAACCTTCTGGTCATTAGGCATAGCGTTAAGAACCTTTTCCATTTCAACAGAAAGTTCACCATCAGATGTCAGGCATACAGGGTGAGTTTTAAGTCTCTTTGAAAGTCTTACGGATTTTACCTTTCCGCTGAGCTTTTCTTCCATGAACTTAAAGAGATCTTTTGCTTCTTCTTCCTTATGCTTGATTTCTTCCTTTTCTTCCGGAGTATCAATATCAAGGTCACCGGCTGAAACTGATTTGAATTCTTTTTCATTATATGCACCGAGCATCTTTATTGCGAATTCGTCTATGCCGTCTGTAAAGTAGAGTATTTCATAACCCTTGTCCTTGACAAGTTCTGTCTGAGGGAGATGGTCAATTCTTGCAATGCTGTCACCACAAGCATAGTAAATGTACTTCTGGTCTTCTGACATTCTTGAAACGTATTCTTCAAGAGTTACGAGTTTCTGTTCCTTTGAGGAATAGAACATGATAAGGTCTTTTACAGAATCCTTGTTCATACCGTAATTGCTGTAAACACCGTATTTAAGCTGCAAGCCGAATGCCTTGAAGAATTCCTCATACTTCTTTCTGTCATTTTTCAGAAGTTTTGTGAGTTCGTTCTTTATAGTTCTTTCAAGACTTTTTGCAATAAGTTTCAGCTGTCTGTCATGCTGGAGCATTTCTCTTGAAATGTTGAGTGAAAGGTCTTCTGAATCAACAAGACCCTTTACAAAGCTGAAATGATCCGGAAGCAGATCGGCACACTTGTCCATTATGAGAACACCGCTTGAATAAAGCTGGAGTCCCTTTTCGTATTCTTTTGAATAGTAGTCATAAGGAGCTTTTGAAGGGATATATAAAAGTGCATTGTATGTTGCGGTACCTTCAGCCTTTGTATGAATATGTGTAAGCGGATCTGTATAGTCGAAGAATTTTTCCTTGTAGAAGTTGTTATAATCTTCATCCTTTAATTCGTTCTTATTCTTTCTCCAGATAGGAACCATACTGTTAAGAGTTTCTGTTTCTGTATAGTCCTCGTATTCGTCTTTTGAACCTTCTTTCAGACGGCTCTTTGTAACGTCCATCTTGATAGGGAATCTGATATAATCAGAATATTTCTTGATGAGATTCTTGATTCTGTACTGTTCAAGATATTCACTGTATTTTTCATCATCTGTATCATCTTTGAGAGTCAGTATGATTTCTGTTCCGACATTTTCCTTGTCACATGGACCAATCTGATAACCGTCAGCACCTTGTGAAACCCACTCAAAAGCCTGATCACTGCCATAAGCACGGCTCTTTACATGAACTTCCTTTGCAACCATGAATGCAGAATAGAAACCTACACCAAACTGACCTATTATATCAACGTCTTCTTCCATTTTATTTTCAGACTTGAATTTGAAAGAACCGCTGTTTGCAATAGTTCCGAGGTGGTTTTCAAGTTCCTCCTCAGTCATACCGATACCGTTATCGGAAATCTTTATCTGTCTTGCGTCTTTGTCGATGTCGATTCTGATAGCGAAATCGTCTTTGTTCATTCCAACCTTGTCATCTGTCAGTGATTTGAAATAAAGCTTGTCGATAGCATCGCTTGCGTTTGAGATAAGTTCTCTTAAAAATATTTCCTTATGTGTATAAATCGAATTGATCATTAAATCAAGAAGTCTTTTGGACTCTGCTTTAAAGTTTTTCGTTTCCATTTTTGTCAGCTCCGTTTTAAAATATTAGCACTCATTCTGTCCGAGTGCTAATATAAGTATAATACACTGACGGAAAAAATCAAGTGAATTCACAGAAATTTCATTATTTATTTACATTTGATTCACAATTTACACGTTGAATTATCATATATTCTTCCAATGTAAGGTTCATTCTTTTCATACAGCATGAATGATGTTTTCCTACAAAACGGTAATGCCATGGTTCATAGGTGATTCCTGTAATATTTTCTTTGCCTTTCGGGTAACGCAGAATGAATCCGAATTTATGTGCGTTTCTGTCAAGCCATTTAAATTCGGGAGTGTTTTCAAAGTCAGCAGTTATTTCGCCTTTCCAGTCCATTGATGATATATCAGCGGCAAGTCCGGCATTATGCTCGCTTTCTCCCGGGACGGCAACTGAAAAAGCAGTTTTTTTATAGGCTTCATCGTAGCTCATTCCTTTGGCTATGTATCTTTGCATATCCTGATCAAAAAGTCCCCTCTGGTAGGAAATACTTCTGTAAGCGGAAAATATACGAAGATGCACCTCCTCTTTCAGTGCAGAGCAGAGCATCTGTTTCATGGCAAGGGCTGCGTGTTTTTCCAGCTGGAATCCCTCGAAAAGGTCGGCAAGACATGGCTTGAAATTGTCAGGCAGTGGATTTTCATGGTTTATAAGCAGAAGTTTCATTTTTCAGTTCCTTTCATTTGTAAAGGGTTTGTATGCGGTCATGCTAATTTTATTAAGAAAAATTAAAAATTAGAACATTAACCTATTGACAAAATGAAAGAAATGGTATATAATTATAAAAAGAACAAATGTTCTTAAAGCCCCGTAATCCGTAAAGATGCCTTTTTACGAAAACGTATATAATCCGAATCTGTCTGCGGACAGAATTTTATAAGATATGACTGACAGGAGGGCAATATGTCAAGAAGAGTAACACTGGAAGCACTTGAATTTGATAAAACAGTTTCAGCACTGGCTTTTTCGGAAGATGAAGATGAATCTGCTGAAAAAAGAACGAAAATCCGGAATATTATGGCTAAAGTGATAAAAAATGATCTGACTGCAAGACAACGTGAAATGATTGTGTTATACTATTATAAAAATAAGGGTGTGGCAGAGATAGCAGAAATGCTGGGGGTCGCTCCTTCAACCGTTTCAAGAACGATTAAAGCAGCACGGACTAAAATATATAAATATCTCAGATATTATTTTATGTAGGAGAATGTTTAATGAATACGCCGATTTATGATTTCCTTAAAAGCTATATGGAAAAATCCGGATTAAGACTCCATATGCCCGGACATAAGGGCAGGGGATTTTCACCGCTTATCCCTTACGGAATGGATATAACTGAAATAAGCGGTGCGGACAGTCTGTTTGAGGCGGACGGAATCATTGCACAGAGCGAGGAAAATGCCTCTGAAATTTTCGGGACTGTCAGAACCTGTTACAGTGCGGGGGGCTCGACCCTCTGCATACAGGCGATGCTTGCAATGATGAAACAGGAAAACCGCAATGTGATAGCTGTCCGGAATGTGCACAGGAGTTTTCTTGCAGGGTGTGTACTGCTCGGCATAGAGCCGCAGTGGATATATCCCGAATATTCATGCGGAATACTATCAGGAGAGATACCGCTTGACAGGCTTGAAAAAATGCTGTCCGAAACGGAAAATGCGTGTGTTTATCTGACGTCCCCGGACTATATGGGAAAGACCGCTGATATAAAAACAATTTCAGAAATGTGCAGAAAATACGGAGCAGTACTGCTCGTGGACAATGCTCATGGAGCACATTCTGTATTTACAGGCTGTCACCCGATTGCTCTCGGGGCGGATATGTGCTGTGATTCAGCACATAAAATGCTGCCCGCACTGACAGGTGCGGCATATCTTCACATCGGCAATGAAAGGTATGCAGACAAAGCAAAAGCGGCAATGTCACTTTTCGGCTCGACAAGCCCAAGCTACCTTATTATGGCATCGCTCGACCTTTGCAATAAATATATGTCAGAAGATATGAAAAAGGATACTGAAAGAATACTTCCTGAGATTCAGAAACTGAAAGAAACCATTTCATGCAGATATGAAGTATATGACGGAGAACCCTTTCATCTTACGCTTTTATGCAACGGGCTGAAGCTGGCAGACGAGCTTCGCCTTGAAAATATAGAATGTGAATATGCTGACAGCAACTGTATTGTTCTTTTACTTTCAGTGTTCAGCAGTTCCGGGGATATTGAAATGCTCACTGATGCACTGATGCACTGTCACCCTGAGAAATCATGCGGCTGGCAGCTTGAAAAACTCCCTGAAATGGAAAAGGCAATGTCTGTTCGTGATGCAGCACTTTCAGATTATGAAACAGTAAGCATTGATGAAAGCTGCGGCAGAATATGTGCCATGATAAACGTTCCGTGTCCTCCTGCTGTGCCGATTGCGGTAAGCGGAGAGGTAATTAATGAAAATTGTATTAAAATTTATAAAAACTATGGCATTTTTAATATAAATGTGATAAAATAGAAGATGAAAATAAACGGTATGAAAGGTCGTGCTATATATGAAACTTATTTTTGCAGTAGTTAACGGAGATGACAGTCAGGCGGTTGCAAAAACCCTGACAAAACGTGGATTTTTTGCAACAAAACTTGCATCAACAGGCGGTTTCCTCAGTGCAGGAAATACAACGTTCCTTATCTGTACAGAAGATGAAAACGTTGACAAGGTTGTGGATACCATCAAGGAAAAGAGTCACAAGAGAAAACAGTTTGTACCGTCCGCAGCAGCATATGGTGTCGGAACATATACTTCTTTCCCGGTTGAGGTATCTGTCGGCGGTGCTACCATATTCATTACAGACGTTGAACGTTTTGAAAAGGTATGATGGAAAAAATATACGGCAACAGATTTTTTCTTGATACAGTCAGGGGAATGTTTTCAAGCGGACGCATTGCACATTCTTTTCTGATATACGGCGAAAAAGGTCTTGGCAAAAAGACGGCTGCTGACTATCTTGCGGCGGCTATACTCTGTGAAAAGCAAAACGGCATTCCATGCGGCGAATGCCGTTCCTGCCGTAATGCGGCTGGTAAGGTTCACCCGGATATTATTTATCCTGAACACAGCGGAAAGCTCAGCACATATACGGTTGAAACCTGTCGCAGGGTCTGTGCAGATTCATATATCGCCCCGAATAACGGAAATGCAAAGGTGTATATTTTTTCAGATGCAGACAGCATACAGCTTCCGGCACAGAATTCACTTCTGAAAATAGTCGAAGAACCGCCTGAGTTTGTGTACTTTATCTTTACTGCCGCTTCAAAGGACGTTTTTCTCCCTACAATAATTTCAAGGGTTATTTCTCTGGGAATGTCACAGTGCAGTGAGGATGAATGTTCCGCCGCACTTGCTCTTAAAGGATATGAAAGCGACGATATAAAAAGTGCAATGGAAAATTTTGGCGGAAATATCGGAATGTGTGCCGAATATATTGAAAACGAGGAACTGCGAAAGACAGCGGCATTGACAAAAACAGCCGCTGATAGTATAATAAACAGGGACGAGTATGCCCTTCTGGCGGCATTATCTTCTCCGGAACTCAGGGAAAGACAGCAGGCTTCAATGTTTCTCGAAATGCTTGACAGGATAATAAGGGATTCACTTTGCTGTAAACTGGGCGGAGAAAAGCTTATAAGCTGCTATAAAAAGGGTGCTGAAAAACTTGCCCGGCAGATTTCTGTCAGGTCTGCACAGAAGATTCACGAATCACTTAACCGAGCGGCATCGGATATAAAGTCGAATGTCAGTCCGGTTTTGCTTATGTCCGCACTTTGCGGAGAGATAATGACCAGCAGTTAGGAGGGAAAGATTATTTCTGAAGAAAAAAAGCTTATTGAAATAGTAGGCATAAGATTTAAAAAGGGCGGAAAGATATATTATTTTTCACCTAAAAATATAAAATTTGAAGTCGGGGAACACGCTATTGTCGAAACGGCAAGAGGTGTTGAGTGCGGAGAAATTGTTATTGCAAACAGGGATATTGAACAGAATGATTCTCTGCCACCGATAAAAGAGGTAATAAGAAAAGCTACTCCGAATGATATGAAGGTAGTGGAAAAAAATCATATCAAGGAAAAGGAAGCTTTCGACATATGTCTTGAAAAAATTGCATACAGAAAACTTAACATGAATCTTATTGATGTGGAATGCACGTTTGATAATAACAAGATTCTGTTTTATTTTACAGCGGAAACACGTGTTGATTTCCGTGAACTTGTAAAAGATCTTGCCGCAGTATTCCGTACAAGAATCGAGTTGCGTCAGATAGGTGTAAGGGACGAGGCAAAAATACTGGGCGGTCTTGGAATATGCGGCAGAGAATTCTGCTGTAAGGGATTCCTCGGCGAGTTTCAGCCGGTTTCCATAAAAATGGCAAAGGAACAGGGACTTTCACTGAACCCTTCCAAAATATCGGGTACCTGCGGTCGTCTTATGTGCTGTTTGAAGCATGAACAGGCAGCTTATGAGGATCTTCTTAAAATTACCCCTAAGGTCGGTGCTTTTGTCAAAACTCCTGAATGCAGGGGCTATGTTGAGGAGGTCAACCTTATAACAGGCAAGCTCAAAGTCAAACCTGAGAAAAATGACGTTCCTGTTTATGTTAACAGAAGTGATGTCAAGATAATCAGGGATTCTGAAATAAGAGTCAACAAAGATGAAATAAAAGCTCTTAAAGAACTTGAGGACAACTGATGTACGGTGCAGAAAATGGAAAACAAAAGAAATTTTCAGCGTGAGCTGGATAGGATTCTCAGCAATATACAGTCGGAGGGTGTAACTCCGACGCTTCTTCTGCACAGCTGTTGCGGGCCATGCAGCAGTTATGTTCTGGAATATCTTACGCAATATTTTAACGTTTTGCTTTATTTTTATAATCCGAATATACACCCTTTGGAGGAATATAAAAAGCGTCTTGATGCACAGCATAAAGTTGTAAGCAGAATGAAGCTTGAGGACAGGGTGAAAATAATTGAAGGCGAATATGACCCGAAAGTTTTCTTTGATGCTGTTTCCGGACTTGAAAGTGAGCCGGAGGGTGGAAAAAGATGTGAAGTTTGTATAAAACTGCGAATGGAAAAGGCGGCAGAGGCAGCCGTTAAATATAATGCGGATTATTTTGCCACGACGCTTACGGTAAGTCCGCATAAAAATGCACCTTATATAAATAATGTGGGTGAGGAAATTTCGCAGATATACGATATATCTTATCTGATATCCGATTTTAAAAAGAAAAACGGATACAAGCGTTCAACAGAACTTTGCAGAATTTATGATATATACCGTCAGAATTACTGCGGCTGTGTTTTCAGTATGCGTGACGATGAACAGACTGTACAGTCTGTATAAATTTAAAATAATCAACCGTTTGTATACAGACGGCTGAATGGAGAATTAAATATGAGAAAAATAAAAAGTATTGTAACGGCGGCTGTATTTGCTGCTTTAACACTTTCATTTTATGGCTGTAATGACAAAGGCAGCGATTCATCATCTTCAAATAATGTGGTTTACTATGACAGTGCGGAAAATTCCTATGTGAACCCGAATGAACAGGTTGCAACCATGCCGACAGGTGAAAATATGATAGATGCCGCTATCGGAACAAAGTCTGATATGGATAATTACAGTGCAGAATTTGTAAAACTTATTGATATGGGAAATATCGGACCTGATACAGTCCGCCCGAATGAAGTGAATTCCTACGGAGCAGTTTTTGAAATCACCAATAACAGCGACAAGGATCTGAATGTTTCTTCACTCAGTAATTTCCATATTGAACTTGATGACGGCTCACTTATTTACAGTGCTACTGCCGGTTCAATAAGTCAGGCACAGGCAATAATCACAGATTATGACCTTTTCCTTGATACAACAGTAGCTCCTGGCGAAACGGTTACAGGCTATTATCCTTTTGAAGTTCCGACAGGCTGGAGCCACCTGAAGTTCTATTATTTCCCTGAATATTCTGCCGAAAATTATGACAGCTTTGTATATGATGTAACTCCTGAAATGGTTGTTCAGCCATAAAGATTACGGAGGTACTGTTAAAATGGTTGAGTTTGGAAATGAATGGGACGAACTTTTAAAAGATGAATTCAAAAAGGAATATTATCTTAAACTTCGTCAATTTCTGATACATGAATACAGAACACAGCGGATTTTTCCGGGAATGTATGATATATTCAATGCACTCAAATACACATCTTACAATGATGTAAAGGCAGTTATAATCGGGCAGGACCCTTATCATGGTGCCGGACAGGCACACGGACTATGTTTTTCTGTAAGAAAGGGAGTTGCTCCACCGCCGTCACTGGTGAATATATTCAAGGAAATAAAGTCAGATGTCGGTATTGACAATACGGGTAAACATGGCGAGCTTACCAAATGGGCAAAGAACGGAGTTCTGCTTCTGAACAATGTGCTGACTGTCCGTGAGGGCTGTGCAAACAGTCATAGGGGCATGGGTTGGGAGCAGTTTACCGATGATGTTATAAAACTGCTGAATCTTCGTGAAAAGCCGATGGTGTTTCTCCTCTGGGGAGCGAATGCGAGAGCAAAGACAAAGCTTATCACAAACCCTAAGCATCTGATACTGACTTGTGCACATCCGAGTCCGCTTTCAGCATATAACGGATTTTTCGGCTGCAAGCATTTTTCAAAGGCAAATGAATTTTTAAGAGCCAATGGTATTGAGGAAATTGACTGGAGTATAGATTAAAAAAACGGAACGTTTCGGCGTTCCGTTTTTTGCAGATATGAAAATGTCCCCGCATAAGCAGGGACATTATTTTTATTATTTCTGAGGACCGAGGTCAGCCTGTGTGAATATTCCGAGAACTTTCTGGATAACAGCCTGTGAGTCATTTAGATTGATGTCGCCGTCATAACTTGCATCAGCCTGTGAATAAGCTCTGTTATTATCTTCATTTGTCAGCGGATATTCTTCTGTACTCAGGAGATATTTGTTTATAAGAACAACGTCCGTAGCACCGACAACCTTGTCAAGGTCAACGTCACCATACATGAGAGTTGAAGGGTCAACTGTTTCAGAAGGTGATGTTACATCTGTTGAAGGCTGAGTTCCCAGTGTGGTAACAGTTGTAGAAACTGTAGTTTCAGTTGTCTGTGAACCGCTTGCTGAAGTAGATGCAGAAGTTACAGGAACAACTGGCAGGTCAATTGCGGAGAAGTTTGCACCAAGCTTTTCATATGCACCCTTTGTAACGGTCTGCATAAATCCGTTTGTGTTGATTGTTCCGTCAGCATTTCTCCATACAGTATGGAAATCAGTTCCCATTTTAGGAGCAGAAACGCTTACAAAGTCAGCATCTGTAAGAGTTACATTTGTACCTATTTTATTACCATTTGCAATATTCTGCTTGTCTGTAACGCTGTAATATTTGCCGTTATAGTAAACAGAATTCTGAATTGTTCCCACAAACTTGTCATTGGCAAGCTTCATAGATGTGTTAGGAGCAAGTGCATTTTTAAGTTCTGTCTGGTTGATGTAGCAAATGATATTTGAAAAGTCACAGCCGTCATCTGTGCAGCGGTAGAGAGAATAGTTTGGTTTGCCATTTCCGCCGACACCGTTATTGTATGCTGTGCAGTTAGTAAGGCTTCCGAGTTTTGGATTGTTATTGTCTGTAAATCCGCAGTTTAAGTTTTCAAATGCAAGACAGTTTTCAACGATATGTGCTGTTCCGACACCGCTTCCGCCAAGCTTGAATCCGTTTCCGTCACAGTTGCCATAGCCTTCGCCGGATTCAGTATAACCGTTTCTGAAAGCAATACAGTTGCGGATAGTTACAACGCCGATAGGACCTGTTGCGTCTTTTGCAAAGAGATCCCAGCCGTCATCACTGTTATTGTATGACATACAGCCGTCAAAAACATTTCCTTCGCCGCAGGTAAGCTTTGCTGCAAAACCGTCAGCATTTTCCATTGTTGCATTGTCACAGTTGTTTTTCGATGTGCAGTTGAGAATGAGATTGTTTGAAGGCCACTGGTCTATGCTGTTATAGGCTGACTGGTAACGTGATATCTGAAGTCCGGTATCCTGATTGTCATTGAATACCATCATTTCAATAACGTTGTTGTCACCTGAAAGGAGCATACCGTTATCTCCTGCACCCTTTATTTCAAAGCCCTTGAAGTGCCAGTATGAACCATCAAGAACAACACCTCTGTTTGAATTGGCAACAGCCATTGATGAGAAATCCCATACGACTGTTTCGCCAGGATAAGCCATGATTGTGTTGTATGCTTTTGCGCTTCCTGAGTTGGCTTCTTCAATAAGAATGGTTGAATCAAGTTTGTATGTTCCGCCAAGGAGATATATTGTCATTCCCGGATTTGCCTTGATTGCGGCAAGTATCTTGTCAAGACTTGCAGGAGCATCCTTTGATGAACCGTCACCTGTTCCGTCCGGCGAAGCGTACATGGTCTTGTCGCCGACAGGAATGCTTATGGCAGTACCGCTTGTTTTGGTTGTTGCGGCAGTTGCCTTTGTTGTTGCTGACTGTGAAACATCAGTTGCTTTGACTGTCGTTTTTACAGTTGTCTGAGTAGAAGGTGCGGCAGTTGTCACAGCTGTTGTAAGAACCGGAGTATCACCTGAAGTAAATCCGCTTCCGATAGCAATAACAGCTGTCTTATAGGAAGTGAGTTTTGACATAAGCTCACTGTTTACATCATGGTCTGTATCTTCCTTGCTGTCATCGAAATCATATTTAAAATCGCCACCGCCCAGACGTCCTGCTTCAGCCTGTACAATTGCAGGTACATCAGCCGCCTTGTCAGGAGTATAGCTGTACATTATATCGCTGTTTGTATCGAAGTTGTTGTATGATGTTTCACCCTTTTTTGCTGTGTAATCAGCAGGAACTTTTTCATCTCTTGATGAAGCTTCATAAACATCAATATCCTGTTTGTCAGTAGTGGTTTTCTGTGTTATGTAGGACTTCTGACCTGTCATGTAGTTGCCGTATGCTTTGACAACACCGCCATTCTCACCAGATAAGGTTTCACCGGACAGAATATCAGAGCCCTGCATAGAAACAAGCACAGGGTAGTTGCAGTTTCTGAAATAGTTGGCTTCAACGAAAGCGTTTCCGCCATAAGTAACACCAACACCATATTTCGAGTTTCCGTCATAGTAGTTGTTGTAAACATGAACAGACATTGTTCTGATTCTCGGGTGTCTGGAATCAGAATGGTCAAACCAGTTGTGGTGATATGTAATCCAGTTTTCACCTGTTTCTGATTTCATGCCACAGAGTGACATTTTTCCGCTGTCCCAGAAATGGTTGTATGACATTGTAACATACTGTGAATCATCTTTAAGATCCATTGAGCCGTCGCCCTTTACCTGGTCGGGGGCACTGCCCTTTGCACCGTAGAAAATATCGTTATTGTGAACCCATACATTTTTGCTGGTCTTGAGGGTGATTCCGTCACCGTCCTTGCCGCCGCCCCAGAGCATCAGTCCGAGATTTCTTATTTCAACGCTGTTGCATTTGAATGCGGCAACGCCTGCGCCGTAAAGTGTTGCATCATCACCAATACCTTCAAAAGTAACATTTGAAGCTTCCTTTACACCGATAGCATATGCAGATGACATATCAGCACTTGAAATACCGTCAAGTGTTACCTGTCCGATAATACGGAAACAAAGCGGAACCTTGCATTTTTTTGCCTGCTGTGTGATTGCGGCGATACCAGTGCATTCAGTTCCGCCGATGTATGCGGTTACAGTTTTTTTAGTATCTTCTGTAACGTAAATTACAAGGGCATCAGATTTAAGCGTACCGTCGCTGTTGTAAGCACCGATACTGCCGTCTTTTACAGGTGAATTTGATGAAAAAGCGAAACCGCTTCTGTCATAACTCTCAACATTTATCGTATCTGATTCAGACGCTTTGTCTGAAAGTTCCTTTCCGCCGGATGTCGGAACAACCTTCATGACATATTTTCCGGCTTTCAGTCCGACAGCGTCAGCTCTGAAATAACCGCTGTATTGTCTTGTGAGCATTGTATCAAGTTTCGTGTATGCTCCGCCTGCCGGTTTTACATATACATTGTAACCGTCTGCATCTGCAACAGGTGTCCATGTAATGTATGCGGTTTCTCTAAGTACATCTGATGTAGCAGGAGCCGAGATGTATGATGCAGCCGTAACTGAATCAATCCTTGCAAAGGAGTAATTTCCTGTTACAAGACCGCCTGCGGCAATGGCTGATGCCAGAAAGCAGGATAATAATTTTTTCAGCTTCATGATTTTCTCCATTCTGCCGTATTCAACGGCGAAATATTATTAAAAAGCTTTTTACAATGTTATTATATATCTGCTGTCTGGTTTTGTCAATTCACAATAATATACATAAATAAAGTCAAATTTATTGTAAAGTTGCACAAAAATAATATAAATGCATTTAACAAACTATCTAAAATAAACAAATTAATGTATTTGATATAGAATTTTTTTATTTTCCGACCTTTTTATCTATGAATTTTGGTTCAAGTTTTGAATAAAGTATCTTCTGTTCACTGTAAAGTCCTGCATAACCTGAAAGCATATATGCAATTGCACAGGTAAGAATATATACCGGAAGGTATTTTACTCCGAAGAGTTCCATACACAGCAGAACGGCTGTAACCGGACAGTTTGTAACTCCGCAGAAAAGACATGAAAGACCTATTGCCGCACCGAGTGAACAGTCCATTCCCATAACAGGAGCAAGGAAGCTTCCGAACGTTGAACCGACAAAGAAAGCCGGAAGTATTTCTCCGCCCTTGAAGCCTGCTCCGAGCGTCAGAGCAGTAAACAGAAGTTTAAGCATAAACTCATAAAACGGAGCAGATTCACCGAACGAACGGATTATGACAGCTCCGCCTGCACCATTGTAGTCATATGTTCCGCATATAAATGTAAGAGATGCGACAAGGATACCGCCTGTGAAGATTCTCAGATAGGAATTTTTTATGAATTTTTTATAAAGAACGCCTGTATTCTTTAAAACAAAACAGAATACTATGCTTAGGAGTCCGCAGAGAATTGCCAGAACAGCAGCTTTTATAAATAGCATTACATCTATATTACAGTCCCTGACGGCAACCGCCATAGGTGCAACTCCGAAATGTGAGGATATTTTGAAGCCGGTCAGTGCGGCAATTACACAAGGGACTATGGCGGAATAATGCATAATACCTACACTTATTACTTCCATGGAAAAGAAAGCGGCGGCGGCAGGTGTTCCGAAAAGTGCAGAGAATCCCGCACTCATACCACACATTGTAATGAGCCTGTGATCCTGTTCCTCAAGCCTGAGCCACAAACCTATCTGTGAACCCATGCTTCCGCCTATCTGGAGTGCCGCACCCTCACGTCCGGCAGAACCTCCGGCAATATGTGTGAGAACAGAACCTGTGAAGATGCTGAGCGTGTTCCGCCACGTCATGTTTTCTCCGTCACGAACTGCCATAATGACCATGTTTGTTCCTTTGTCATGCTTTAACTTTAAAAATCTGTATATTCCGACAATGAGAATACCGGAAAACGGAAGAAGCAGTATTATAAAAGGATATTCGGTACGCAGTTTTTCGGATTCTTTAAGGCAGAGATTAAAAGCAGACGAAACTATCCCCACAAGTCCGCCTGTTATAAGCGAAAGGATTACCCACTTGAAAAAGCCGCCGAAATTTTTTGGCAGCCATCTTCTTATTCTGTTGATGAGTCTTAAAATAAACTTTACCATTTTACGCTCCATATACTATATAAATATAATTGGTTTGAATTCCCTATAATATGATACTCTCAGCGGCGATAGTTGTCAACCATGAAGATATACCATTTAATGTAAAAATTGTGTGCTGAAATCAGGAAAAGTGCAAATTGCCGATGAGGAGCACTTTTCGGCAGATTTTTTTGTGCATAACGATAATTTTTAAAAAAGTACTTGACAATTAGCTGCAATAGTGATAAATTATAATTAGCACTCGGGGAGGATGAGTGCTAACACTTAAAAACATTAACTGCCAGTTGTTAAGGAGGCGTCAGAATTGAATGACAGAAAACTTAAAATACTTGCAGCTGTCATAGATGAATATATTCTGACCGGCGAACCGGTAGGTTCAAAAGTTATAGCCTCACTTCCGGACATAAACGTTTCAGCCGCAACGGTAAGAAACGATATGGCGATGCTCGAACAGCTTGGCTATCTCGAACAGCCGCACACGTCCGCAGGACGTATTCCGACATTCAGCGGTTACAGGCTTTATATCGAAAAGATAATGCAGCCGCATGAACTTCCGGAAGCGGAGGTAAAGCGTCTTGACAAAATGCTTGAAGACAACGGTGCATACACAGAGGAGCTTATTATACAGAGTGCGGCAACAGCACTTGCAGAGCTTACGCAGTGTGCAGTGGTTGCATCAAATGAAGCACCGAAATTTTCGGTTATTTCAAAGGTTGAAGTTGTTCCGACAGGAAAAAGACTTTATGTCATACTTCTTATTACTTCGGACGGCAGCATAAAAAACAAAGCCTGCCGTATGGAATTTGACCTGACGCATGAACAGCTTGATTTCTTCACAAACTACATTGAAGAAAACCTTCAGGGAATTTCAGTTGCCGACCTTTCCGATGAAATGCTTGACAAGCTTGTTGAGGCACTTGGAACATATATGCTGACATTGTCGCCGCTTGTTCAGGGTGTTTATGAACTCTCGAAAGGACTGCTCCATAAGGAACTTACAGTCCGGGGAGAAAGAAACCTTCTTTCCTGCAACGAACTTGACAAGATGGATGTTGTAAGATTCATGGATAACAAATCCGAGATAGAACATCTTCTGAATTCTTCGTTCAGCGGTATTCATGTAATGTTCAGCGAAGAAAATGACGGTTTTGTTATCGGAAATTCCAGTATGATAGTTTCAAGTTATCAGAAGGGCGACCAGACAGCCGGTTCGCTGGGAATAATAGGACCGGTAAGACTTGATTATGCAAAGATAATCCCTTATATAGAGTATTTTACGAATAAAATTTCAGATTTACTTTCTGAAAATTCAGATACAGACAGAAAGGAAGATGACAATGAGTGAAGAAACTAAACAGGGCTGTGAATGTGAAGCAGAGGAACAGCCGGTAGTGAACAAGGATATGGACATTGATGTGGAGATAAGTGAGGAGAACAATGATGTTTCAAAAAAAAAGATAGAAGAGCTTGAAGGAAAGCTTAAAGAATCAGACGATAAATATTTAAGACTCTTTGCAGAATATGACAATTACCGCAAGAGAACAACAAAAGAAAAAATCGAAGCATACGGAGATGCAACAGGCAAGTGTATTTCAGATATACTTCCGGTGCTTGACAGCTTTGAAAGAGCCATTGATGCTGAATGTACAGATGAAGCTTTCAAAAACGGAATGCAGATGATATACAATCAGTTTACAGAAACGCTGAAAAAGCTCGGCGTTACTGAGATGGAAGCACTCGGAAAGGAATTTGACCCGAATCTTCACAACGCAATAAAACAGGTCGAAGATGAAAATTTCGGTGAAAACACTGTATGTGAAATTTTCCAGAAAGGCTATATGCTTAAAGATAAAGTTATCCGCCATGCAATTGTGGCAGTAGCAAATTAATTCTCAGAAAAAAGCTTATTTAATCGGTATATCAGAAAGGAAGAATTTATCATGGGAAAAATTATTGGTATTGACCTCGGTACAACTAATTCATGTGTAGCAGTTATGGAAGGCGGCAGTGCCGTTGTTATTCCTAACTCAGAAGGCGCAAGAACAACTCCTTCAGTTGTTGCATTTTCAAAGACAGGCGAAAGACTTATCGGTCAGGTAGCTAAGCGTCAGGCTGTTACAAACCCTGAAAAGACAGTTATCTCTATCAAGAGACACATGGGTTCTGACTATAAAGTAGACATTGACGGAAAATCATATACACCACAGGAAATTTCAGCTATGATTCTTCAGAAGCTGAAAGCAGATGCTGAAAGCTATCTTGGTGAACCTGTAACAGAAGCTGTTATTACAGTTCCTGCATACTTTACAGATGCACAGAGACAGGCTACAAAGGACGCAGGACAGATTGCTGGTCTTAACGTAAAGAGAATTATCAACGAACCTACAGCTGCTGCTCTTTCATATGGTGTAGACAAGGAAGAAGACCAGAAGGTTATGGTTTATGACCTCGGCGGCGGTACATTCGATGTATCCATTATCGAAATGGGCGACGGTGTTACAGAAGTTCTTGCAACAGCTGGTAACAACCACCTCGGCGGTGATGACTTCGACCAGAGAATCATTGACTGGATGACTTCTGAATTCAAGAAGGCTGAAGGCATTGACCTTACAACTGACAGAATGGCTATGCAGAGACTCAAGGAAGCTGCTGAAAAGGCAAAGATTGAGCTTTCTTCAACACCTACTTCACAGATTAACCTTCCGTTTATCACAGCTGATGCAAACGGTCCTAAACACCTTGATCTTACACTTACACAGGCTAAGTTCAATGAACTGACATCTGACCTTGTTCAGTCCACAATGGGACCTGTAAAACAGGCTCTCTCAGACAGCGGTCTTTCAGCAAATGACCTTCACAAGGTACTCATGGTCGGCGGTTCTTCAAGAATTCCGGCAGTTCAGGAAGCTGTAAAGAACTTCATGGGCAAAGAACCATTCAAGGGTATCAACCCTGATGAATGTGTTGCTCTCGGTGCTGCATATCAGGGCGGTGTCCTCGGCGGCGACGTTAAGGACGGACTCCTTCTCCTCGACGTTACACCACTTACACTCGGTATTGAAACAGCCGGCGGCGTAAGCACACCAATGATTGAAAGAAACACAACAATCCCTACAAAGAAAACACAGGTATTCTCAACATACGCTGACAATCAGACAGCCGTTGATATCAACGTTCTTCAGGGTGAACGTGAATTTGCAAAGGATAACAAGCAGCTTGGTACATTCCGTCTGGATGGTATCGCTCCTGCACCAAGAGGAATCCCACAGATTGAAGTTACATTTGATATAGATGCAAACGGTATCGTTCATGTATCTGCAAAGGATAAGGGCACAGGCAAGGAACAGAACATCACAATCACATCTTCTACAAATATGTCCAAGGAAGATATCGACAAGGCTGTCAAGGACGCTGAGATGTTTGCTGAAGAGGACAAGAAGAGAAGAGAAGAAGTTGATACAAAGAACAATGCTGAAAACTTTGCTATGCAGTGTGAAAGAGCTTTGAATGACTTTGGCGACAAGGTTCCGGCTGATGAAAAGGCTGCAATTGAAGCTAAGTGCAATGCTCTTAAAGAAGCTGTAAAGGGCAATGATATTGCGGATATCAAGGCTAAGAATGAAGACCTCCAGAAAGCCTTCAATGAACTTGCAACAAAGGTTTATCAGAATGCAAGTCCTGAAGAACAGGCAGCAGCACAGCAGGCAGCAGCTCAGGCAGCCGGTGCGGCAGGTGGAAATTCTTCATCAGATGATGACGGCGTTGTTGACGCAGATTATACAGAAGCATAACTGATAATGGCTTTCAAAGGGCGGATAGGATTTGTCCGCCCGAAAGCTGTTTAACGGCTTGATTCAGACGGAAAGAGGTGCGGTCAGTTATGGCTGATGAAAGAGATTATTACGAGGTGCTGGGGGTTCAGAAAGGTGCATCGGAAGATGAAATAAAAAAGGCCTTTAAGAAAATGGCAAGAAAATATCACCCTGACCTTCACCCTGATGATAAAGAATGCGAAGAAAAATTCAAGGAAGTAAACAAGGCTTATGAGGTTTTGTCTGATCCGGAAAAACGTCAGAGATATGACCAGTTCGGTCATGCGGGAGTAGATCCTAACTATGGCGGTGGCGGCGGTGGATTTACCGGCGGATTCAGCGGATTTGGCGGAGCAGATATTTTTGATGACCTTTTCGGCGGTATTTTCGGCGGCGGCTCAAGGGCTTCTGCACGTTCAAATGCAAATGCTCCGAGAAGAGGACAGGATATAACTGCAAATGTTAATATCAGTTTCATGGAAGCCTGCAACGGCAAGAAGCAGGATATCAAGATAAACAGAATGGATAGGTGCAGCGAGTGCGGCGGAACAGGTGCGGCAAAAGGCTCATCACCTCAGACTTGTCCGGACTGTCATGGTGCAGGTACTGTAAAGGTAACCCAGAGAACTCCGTTCGGAATGATTTCTTCAGCCAAAACGTGTTCACGATGCGGCGGAAGAGGTACTGTAATATCCAACCCGTGCAGCAAGTGCAGCGGAACAGGACGTATAAGAGTTTCAAAGACTATCAATGTTGACATTCCGGCAGGAATAGATGACGGACAGATTCTGCGTGTCGGCGGACAGGGCGACAGCGGTCTTAACGGCGGTTCAAATGGTGACCTGAATGTTGTGGTTTCTGTACGACCGCATCCGTTGTTTGAAAGAAATGGTTACGATGTACACTGTGAGATACCAATTACTTATACTCAGGCAGTACTTGGCGATGAAATAACAGTTCCGACTATTGACGGAAATGTAAAATACAACATTTCCGAGGGAACTCAGACAGGTACGGTTTTCCGTCTGAGGGGCAAGGGTATCAAGAAAATCCGCAGAACTGACAGAGGCGACCAGTATGTAAAGGTTAATATTGAAGTCCCGAAGAATCTCACCAAAAAGCAGAAAGATCTACTGAAGGAATACGAGGCTGCAATGTCCGAAACCGAAAAGCACTATGAAAAGAGAAAATCTTTCTTTGATAAACTGAAAGAAAAATTCAATTCATAAAATAAAAGCAGACGTTTTGTGCGTCTGCTTTTTGTGTATATTAATTTATACCTGTTTCAGTTTCATTGCCTGAAGGTGAATCATCAAGCGGCCATGTTATGGCATTTTCCTTCACATCTTCCGGAAGCTCTTTAAGACCTTCCTTTGCCTGTGGCGTATCATAGAATGAGCCATCATACAGTGACAATAAATAATCGTCAAGTTCCCTGAGCGTCATAGAAGTGTAGAAATCAATAATATCCTGATGTGTGCCTGTCATAGGTTCGTAAGGAATTCCATAATCGGTTCCGTATTTTTCATTGAATTCTTCTACTCTTTGTTCATATACCGAAAGGTCATCATATGTTTTGTAATCATCAAAATCAATGGTACTTATACCAAGTGAAACAACACCTATTGAAAGTATGGCGGGTGCAATGTACAGCAGTTTCATGTTAATACAATCTCCTTTTATAATTATATAAGTAAATATTGGGATTATTATATCATATTTTCATAATAATGTCAAATAATTTTAATATATTTACATTCCGGTTTGCAATTTGCAGTAAGGTATGATATAATTATTCTGAAGAAGAATTTATCATGGGAAAAGAGGGCGGAAAATGAAAATTACAGGTATAATCTGCGAATATAATCCGTTTCATAACGGACATCTTTATCATATGAACCAGACCCGTAAAAACGGTGCTACACATATCGTTGCGGTGATGAGCGGAAATTACGTTCAGCGTGGGGATATTGCTGTTCTGGACAAATTCACAAGAGCGAAACTTGCTGTAAGGGGAGGAGCAGATCTGGTAATTGAGATTCCGTCTGTTTACGCACTTTCCTCGGCTGAGTTTTATGCAAGGGGAGCTGTTTCCATTCTTGATTCGCTCGGCTGTGTTGATGAAATATCTTTCGGCAGTGAGGCGGGTTCTGTTGAGGATTTGAAAAAGGCTTCGGAAATTGCCGAGGAATGTTCATCATTGCCGGAACTGGAAGAATACCTCCGCAACGGAATGTCCTATCCGAACGCTATAAATACTATGGTATATGAAAAGTACGGCAAGAAAGCCGGAAACCGTATAGGGGAGATACTTGCTTCGCCGAATAACGTTCTTGCTGTTGAATATCTGAAGGCTCTCAGAAGATTCGGTTCGGGCATACAGCCTGTAACAGTTCAGAGAAAAAGTGTTGCACATGATTCCATGGTTGCACTGAACGGTATAGCAAGTGCATCTTTCATAAGGAAATGCATACAGGAAAAAATTGATTTTTCCGATTTCGTTCCGGATTATGTTTACTCGGCATATGTTCGTGCAGTTTCTGAAAAACGCAGGGCGGATATAAAAAATCTTGAAAGGATTATTCTCTATAAACTCAGAACGATAACACCTGAACAGCTTCGCAGTGTTCCGGATGTGGGGCAGGGACTTGAATACAGGATAATAGAAAATGCCGTTCTGACAAATCTGGACGAAATATTCATGAATATCAAAACCAGACGCTATACAATGGCGAGAATAAAAAGAATATTCCTCAATATGCTTATCGGTATCGAAAAGAGTGACCTTGATATTCTTCCTCCTTACGGCAGAATACTTGCAGTTACGGAGCGTGGACGGGATATTCTTTCAAAGGCAAAGGAAACAGGAAAAATACCATTTGGAACATCGCTTGCAAAGCTTGGGAAATCCAGCGAAGATGCTCAGCGTTTCTCTCAGATAGAGGGCAGAGCTTCGGATATATATGCTCTTGCACAGGATAAAACAGGCAGAGGACAGTCGGACTTTCGGGCAAGGATAGGGATAGAAACAGAAGATGAAGAATTTTAAAGGCGTGATTTTTGACCTTGACGGGACTTTGCTTGATTCTATGAAAGTCTGGGAAAATGTGGACAGAATGTTCCTTGAGGAAAACGGAATTGACCCTCCGTCCGGGATTTCTGATACGGTCAAGAAGATGACAATAGATAAATCAGCGGAATACTTTAAAACGAGATTTTCTCTTGAACATTCCTGTGAATATATAATAAACAGGATAGAGGAACTTGCCGCATGGCAGTACAATAACAGCATACCGCTAAAAGACGGTGCTTATGAAACGGTAACTACGCTTAAAAGTCTTGGCATCAGGATGTGTGTGGCAACTGCAACTTATAATTCGATAGTGAACAGTGCACTTAAAAGGCTTGGGATATATGATGACTTTGAATTTGTTATGACCTGTTCTGACATTGGTAAAGGCAAGGACGAACCGGACATTTTTCTGAAAGCGGCAGAAAAGCTGAACTGTGATATAAATGAGGTTATGGTTGCTGAGGATTCCTTGCATTGCATTGAAACAGCAAAGTTAGCCGGATTTTTTACGGTCGGGGTATATGACAGTACATCGGACTGTGACTGGCAGGAAATATGCAGACTGTCTGACAGAGCGGTTATGAATATAAAGGAAATTACGGATATAATAAAAGGTGAAAAACAATGGCAAAAGTAATGGTTGGAATGAGCGGAGGAGTTGACAGCTCGGTTGCAGCAAAGCTTCTCCTTGATGAGGGTTATGAGGTAATGGGCGTTACGCTCAAGCTTTTTGACGGAGAGGACGTGGACGAAGGCGTAAGAACCTGCTGTTCACTTTCAGATGTTGAAGACGCAAGAAGCGTTGCATATAAACTTGGGTTTGAGCATCTTGTGTTTAATTTTAAAGATGATTTCAGACAGCACGTTATGAATCAGTTTGTTGACAGTTATCTCAGCGGTGAAACTCCGAATCCATGTATAGAATGCAACAAGCACATAAAGTTTGACAAGATGCTCAGGAGAGCGGAGGAACTCGGATTTGATTACATCGCAACGGGACACTATGCCGAGAGGAAATTTGATGAGAAAACGGGAAAGTATTACCTTGTAAGACCTGCTGACCGTTCAAAGGATCAGACGTATGTTCTTTATGGTCTGACGCAGTATCAGCTTTCAAAAACGCTTTTTCCTCTGGGCGGATATGATAAAACTCAGGTCAGAAAAATCGCAGAAGATGCAGGACTTGTAAATTCACGCAAGCCGGACAGTCAGGATATCTGTTTTGTACCGGACGGTGATTACGCGAAATTTATAAGGGAAAACAGTGATGCTGTTATCGTTCCGGGAGATTATCTGAATACAGACGGAGAAAAAATAGGAACTCACAAGGGTGTTATAAATTATACTGTCGGACAGCGTAAGGGTCTTGGCATATCACTTGGCAAACCTGCCTATGTAGTTGATAAGAATGCAGAGCTTAATACTGTCACACTCGGTGATGAAAATGAGCTTTACAAGTCCGAGATAAGAGTGAGCAATGTCAACTGGATTTCAATGGACAGCCTTGAAGAACCGATGAGGGTTACGGCAAAGACCAGATATAGCCAGAATGAAAAAGAAGCCGTTATATATCCGCTTGACAATAATGAGGTTCTTGTCAGGTTTGAAAGTCCTCAGAGAGCACCTGCAAAGGGACAGGCGGCTGTTTTCTACCTTGGCGATGTTGTTCTGGGTGGCGGAACAATAAGATAAGCAGTATTTTCCATAAGATTTATGAACTTTGACTATTGACAAAAAGTCGGATATATGTTAAATTGACTGTATAGGCTTTTTTAAAAATATTTCAGAATAAAATAAACGGAGGCATAAAATGAAAGGAACATTCAAGAAAATAGCAGCGGCGACAGCAGCTGTTTCAATTATGTGCACAGCAGGTATCAGTGTATCAGCGGCAACAGCTGAAGATGTTGTTGCGGCGGCAAGAGGAGCAGGATTTCAGGAACAGTATGTTCAGGTTCTTGAAAACTACCTCAAGGTAAACAAGTTTACTGAAAGCCAGTATGACATACTTGTAAGCAAGATAAGCAGTGTCGGTTCAGACATGGACGATATGGCTATGAAGTATTTTGGTGTAACTGTTGATGAGATGAAGGGCGGTTCAGGCTCAGGAAGTTCAGATTCAGGTGATTCCGGAAGTACAGATATTGATCTGGGCGACGAGAAGAAAAATCAGTTTATTTCAGATCTTGTTGACAAGATGACAGGTGAAGAAATAATGAACTCCATTAACAAGATTGTCGATGCCGGAAAGCAGATGGGTCTTGATATTACAGTTGAAAAGAAAGGCGAAAAGAACTTTGTTATGACTGTCCGTGATGCAGACGGCAATGTTCAGCTTGTAACTCCGGTAGGAAAACTTGTTGACACAACAGGTGTTGAAGCTGCTTCATCAGATGGTTCATATACATGGGTTGCGGCACTTTGTGCTGGAATGCTTGCTGTTGGTGGAACAGGTGCGTTTGCTCTTAACAAGTATAACAAAAAAGCCGGAGAATAACTATGTCTTATACAAAGAAACGCAGAAATGTGGGACTTATGATAGTTACGCCGATTGTCCTTTTTGCGATATGCAGCGGAATTATCGGCGGAGCGGGATACATTCCCGTACATAAACTGAAAGCGGCGGCAGATGTGATATTTTCTGCTGAATCAGGACATGAACAGATAAACGAAATAAAGTATCAGGAAAAACAGGTGGAATCCGAACTTGATGACGGAAGCAAGATAGTCTATCCGTCATTCGGTTCTCAGTATGCCACTATAAAAATAGACTCTATTGATCTTGAAGCTCCTGTTTACTGGGGAAGCAGTGATGAACTCTTACAGCTTGGCGTATGCCAGTATACAGGTTCAGTATTCATTGGTGAAACAGGCAATGTTGTCCTTGATGCACACTGCAACACATTTTTCCTTGACCTTGGAGATGTCAAAGAGGGGGATCTTATAGTTCTCACAACATCTTATGGCGAATTTACATACAAGGCGAAGGAAATCACTTTGTTCAAGGACAGCAACAACCAGTATATCCTTCCGACAACTGATGACCGTCTGACGCTTTATACCTGCTATGGTAATCTTCTTGGTCCTACTGAGGACAGGCTTGCAGTAATATGTGAACTTGTTGAAAAGAAGTTTTACGAATAGAAAGGAACAGACGCTTTATGAGAAAAATGGAAAAATATATTCCCAATCTGATTCTGTCTGTTATTCTGATATTCTCTTTGCTTGGTGCGGAGGGAGTTGCGTTTGCAAAATATCGTGTTTTTAATGAACAGGTTTGTATTGATGCTGTTGAAAATAATGATGTGACAGGAAAAGTTCTGGACAGTATTGAAAAATATTTTGAAAACAGCAGTAATTATTCCCGCATACCTTCAGATGTCTATATGTCGGCTGTGGACGAAAATCTTGTAAAAAAAGCGGTTGAAGCTAAAATAACAGGTATTTTCAGCTACATAAAAGGCGAAACAGACGAAATATCTGAATCAGAAATTGATTTCACTGAGCTTGAAAAAAGTATAGATGATTATTTCAATGAATTTGCTGAAAAAAATAACGTTGACATAAATGACGATTTCAAAAGCCAGCTGTCTAAAACCATAGAGACAGCAGAAAGCGAAATAGATGACTTTACAGATGTATTTATGCTTTCATATATCAAAAAAACCGGAGCTTTAAGCAAGGCAAGAAAAATATATGGTATGCTTGATATGGCAATGATTGTAACTGCGGTTGCTGCGATTGTCTGTGTGATACTGATTTTTGTTATGAACCTTAAAAAGAAGTCTTATTTCCTTTACTGGCTTTCTGCATCAGTTATATGTTCATCGGCAATTGCCTTTATTCCGGGACTTTATATAAGATTTTCTGGCTATGTAAAAGGACTTGTAATCAGGAATGACTACATCTATTCGGCTGTTACAGGCTTTATAAACAAGCTGAATGATGAACTGATTATACTTGAATCAGCGGCTCTTGTTTTGGGAATTATTATTATGGTATTATTTGCATTTGCTTCGAGAGAACGCTATGCTGAAAATTAAATAAAAGAGATACCCTCCGGATTTTGTCCGAAGGGTATTTTTGTCTGCAAATCAGGGATAATAAAAACAAAACCGGCTGTAAAAGATACAGCCGGGAAAAATCTATTCACGCAAAGAGAAAAATTGTGCTTTTCCTCTCATCAGAATTTATGAAGTTTTATTCGCCAAGATAAGACTTAACCAACACCTGAAGAAGCTCATCTCTGTCAATATGGCGGATAATGCTTCTTGCATTATTATATGTGGTTATGTATGTCGGATCTTCCGAGAGAATATAACCAACGATCTGATTTATGGGGTTGTAGCCTTTCTGAACCAGAGCATCATAAATAATAGTAAGATTTTTCTTTAATTCTATTTCCTTTTCATCGTTAACCGAAAAAGTCATTGTTTTATCGCACATTGAACTTCAGCCCCCTTTATATGTTTATTATAACCGATATTCGGATAATAAACAAGTGATTTTAAAAAAATTTTCTGTTTTGTAACTCTTTAACAGTGGTTATTTATTCAATATGCACAAATTTGTTTATTGCTCTTTTACAAATTGTCTCAAATGGAAACAAATGCTCAAAGTTAGGCAAGTATTTCAACTTTATTATTGTAAATTCGTTTCATTAGGAAAAATGCAATTAATGCTGAAAGAATTTCAGCAACAGGGAATGTCAGCCATACTATCCATGTTGCCGCATCTGACCTGTTTATTATCATAACAAACGCCCATGCAAGCGGAAGAACAAAAATTAGCTGACGGCATACTGAAACTATGAGCGATTCCATTCCGCTGTTGAGTGCCTGAAAAATTCCCTGAAATGCTATGTTCGCTCCTGCAAAAATGAAGCTTATTGAAATTATTCTTATTGCGCTCATGCAAAGCTGTTTTGTTTCTCCGGAAAGACCAAAAATTCCTGTAAGTCTGCTGTCGAATATCTCCAGTATTATAAGTCCAACAGACATAATAATAAGTGTGTACATCATGCCGTATTTTATTCCGTCATTTATTCTTGACTTGTCCTTCATTCCATGATTGAATGAGATTATCGGTGTAAGTGCATCTCTCAGACCGAATGCTGCAAAAAGAATGAACTGCTGTATTTTGTAGTACAGTCCATAAGCAGTGACGGCATTTTCACTTACACGTCCGAGAATGATATTCATTCCATAAGTCATAAATGACATAAGAGCCTGTGCAATTATTGCCGGAACGCCGATAGCGTAAATTTCACTGATTATCTTTCCTGATGGTTTGAGATATCTGAAAGCATTCGATATTTCACAGTTCATTCTGAAATGGAATATGACTGCAAGTCCGCATGAAACACACTGTCCTATAACAGTAGCATATGCTGCACCTTTTACACCCAGTTCCGGACAGCCCAGAAGACCATAAATCATTACAGGGTCAAGTATCATGTTTGTCACAGCTCCGGCAATTTGTGCAGCAGTTGAATAAAGCGAACGTCCGGTTGACTGCAAAAGCTTTTCAAATATGGAAAAAAAGACAATACCGAATGATAATATGCAGCATATACGCAGATAGTCAGTCGCCATCTGTGCAATTTCATTATTATTTGTTTGCGAGTTTATGTATAAGTTTATACCGAAAATTCCAAAAATAAGAAAAACTGCATAAATAACGCCTCCGAGAAAAACAGCATTTCCGGCTGTTCTGTTTACTTTTTCGCTGTCCTTCTGCCCAAGTGACTTTGAAAGCAGTGCATTTGCTCCGACGCCTGTGCCGATAGCCATTGCTACCATAAGCATCTGCACAGGGAATGCCAGTGTAAGAGCGTTTATAGCTTCTTCTCCGCCACTTTTCATATTTGATACGAATGCACTGTCAACGATGTTGTAAACAGCCTGTAAGACCATTGAAAGTATCATAGGTATGCCCATGGAAAGCATAAGCTTGTTTACGGGCATGGTTCCCATTTTGTTTTGTGTTGCTTCTCTGCTCATTTAAAAGACTCCGTTTCTGTTATTTCGAGCAAACAAAAAAGCGTAAATCCAATCCTGGATTTACGCTTTTTGCCACTCGGTAAATATAGTATATCATAAATACTGTTTTTTGTCAAGTGAGACGGAGGGCAGAGACAAAAGCATACAAATATTGACACATTATTCATTATGCTGTATAATTGAATGCAGAGCATACCTTGAACGGTAGGCGGTCAAATCCTACTCCCGGAAGGGAGTGACAGCCATGACATGGAATGAATTTCTTACATTGGCACTTGTTGTCTGCAATATTATTCAGATATTTCAAAACAACAATAAAAGGAAATAACCGCCCTGCTGCCAAATAGGACGGTTATTCAATTAATAACTCAATTATTGGGGGCAACCGTCTATCGGTATGCTCCTTTTTTATTATTATACAACAGTTCCAAAAATATGTCAACATCAGTTTTAACAATTTTCGTATTATTTAAAATTCATCATTTTTAAGTATAAAAAAAGAACCACAGCATTTTGCTATGATTCTCTTAGCACTTAAGTTTGGTGACCCGTACCAGACTCGAACTGGTGTTGCCGCCGTGAGAGGGCGGAGTCTTAACCGCTTGACCAACGGGCCGGTGCACCATCGGGGGCTCGAACCCAGGACCCACTGATTAAGAGTCAGTTGCTCTACCAACTGAGCTAATGGTGCATTTATCGTCAAAACTTGACAATAATTATTATATCATACTTCTTTTTACTTGTCAAGAGGATTTTAAAAAAATTATCAGTTGATTTCGGATAATCCTGTCTTTATATTTTTGGATAATCAAGCTTGGCAGTACAAAAAAGCGACCTTAAAAGCAATCACTTCTAAGGTCGCTTACTAATAGTGAAATTTCAGTCCTGCTGATTCTGTTGATTCAGGTACTTGTTATATTCATCAAGATATTCCTGATAGTCATAGCTTGAATCTGTACTGTTATATGCCTTTTCAATATCATCAAGATATTTCTGGAATATTTCTTCAATATCTTCCGGACGGTGTCCGTTTTCGCCCTTTTCGTCAGGAGAATCAGGAGTGCCAAAAAATACGGAAATCAGAGTGATTTCACTGTTGTAGTCGTACTGGCAGTTTATGCTGAAAGATGAGAAACTGTTGCTGTTTTCATCGTATGTGTATTTTATGCTAATCGAGCCGAAATTTCCCGCACTCTTAAATATAGATTTTGTATCAACAGCGGAGGTGTTATACTTTACAGAGTATTTTTTCAGTTTGCTGTCAGTTTCCGAAACTGATATTGATTCTACAACAGGTTTTTCTGATTCGGCATTCAGCACTTCATCAGTACAGAGGGTTTTCATTATTTCCTCGTATTGATTTGCCATATCATCGTAGCTGTAATCAGACCACGCTGCATCTTTTTCTTCCGGAACATAAAATGTTTCAGCTGAAATTTCAGTAGCCTTTCCGTTACGGTAAAACTTCATTGCTCCGGAATAATCATACTGCATGAATGCGCAATCGTCATCCATTTTGGATGCTTCCGTCAGCACAGGAGCATCGGAGGAATTCTTTGAGACCTGTATGTAATAATCACCTGAAAAATCGGTGTTCAGAATGTAGTTTTTTGCAAGGTCAAAATTTTTCTGCTTTTCCTCGTCGCTTTCCGAACAGGAGCAGAGAGAAAGACAAAGTATGAATGCTGAAAAAACAGCAAGGATTTTTTTCATGGTAATCTCCGTTCTGCCGCATTTTCTGTAAGATGGTACGGCTTTTTAATAGTTTATCGGGGCAGGGCAGGAAACAAATTTTAATTTTAATAAAAGACAAAAAACCCCTTTAAATTTTGCTGAAATAATGATATAATATAAATACGTGGGCTGAGTTTTATATTCCTGATAACTTCTCCTCGCTGAACTTTATGAGCTTCAGCAGTTCATCTGACTGAGGAAATTTTTCAGAAAGCCCCGATGTTGTAATATTTTTACTGAAATTTTCAGAACATTCGGTTCTGATTGCCGCACAGGCTTTCATTATGCCTGCCGCTGCAGTATCTTCAGCGATTAACTGAGGTAATTTAAACATATCACAGTTGTTTTCTTCGTTGGAATGATATATAATTCTGAAAAGTCTGTAAAGACAGAGCATTATATAATCAGCGGATTCTTTTTCAAGCTTACTGTTTTCTTCATCTGAGCAAAGTGACAGAATAAGCGATACGGATTCTGATATCATCTTTCCGTCATCTTCTGCACTTTGTGTATTTTCATGCGGAATAAACTGTCTGTCCGGCGAAGGTGTTCTTCCCAGAAGATAGTCACAGGAAACATTATAATAATCAGCAGTTTTGACAAGAAAATCAAGTCCGCATTCTCTTATTCCTTTTTCGTAATGAGATAAAAGAGCCTGAGAAATTCCAAGATCTGCCGCCGCCTGTTTCTGACTGATTTTTCTTTCTTTTCGCTGCAAGGTTATGATTCTTGGAAAATCAGCGTTCATTTTGATACCTCTTTTCTTGTAGTGAAAAAAATTTTTCTGTACATTACCGTACAGAAAGTTACATTAAAAGTTACATTAAAATTATATAACAATCCGTATAAAAAAGTAAATGGTATTATTACAACATATTTTGCAAAACTCAGCGCCGAAATTTGTTGAATATATGTATATGGCGAATTTGCAGACATTTTTTAGTGCATAATAACTAAGAATCTGTTATGAATAGCATCGCAGAATAAGCGGATGATGTTTTTTATATGTAAGGTCTGCAATTTTCCGGTATGTTATAAAAGTCATGACATATTCCGGTACGCCTGCAATATTTTTATACACAGCGTAAATTCAGCTGCTTATGAAAGGAGTGCCTATGAAAGGTTACAGGCTAAGCATTATAAGACACGGACTTACAGATGCAAACGACAAGGGAATCTATCTCGGCAGCCGTACAGATTATCCGCTTTCCAAAAAGGGGATAAGTTCCCTTCTGAATATAATGGACGAATTTGAGTATCCTAAGGTTCAGAGGGTTTATTCAAGTCCTATGAAAAGGTGTCTTGAAACGGCAGAGATAATTTATCCTTACCGTGAACTTCAGATAGTTGAGAATATGACAGAACTTGATTTCGGCGAGTTTGACGGTAAAAGCGTAAATGAACTTATTGACCGTGATGACTATAAGGACTGGCTCAAAGGCGGTTCACCGGACAAGCGTCCGCCGGGAGGGGAAAGCACAGAGGAACTTCTTCTCAGGCTTTTCAAGGGACTGCATGAGATAATCATGGACATGATGAATCAGGAACTGACCCATTGTGCACTTATAACACATTCGGGAATAGTAACAAATCTTCTTGCGGCGTTCGGAATTCCTAAGGTTGACCCGAAGGAACTTACCTGCGATCCGGGAGAGGGTTATGAAGTCCTTGTTACAGCAAAGATGTGGCAGCAGTCACAGGCTTTTGAGATACTCGGACGCATTCCTTATTATAAGGAATAATACAGCTTTACATATTTTTCGCTGTCTGCGGAAGAACTGAGAGGCTGAACTATGAAGATTTCGTATTACAAAACCTGTGCAGGGGAGAAACTCAGCGGAAGGTACTGCGAGGGGTTTTTTGTGGTGTCAGTATGCATACTTGTTTATCTGATATTCAAGGCGCTGGACATTGCCGGAACAGTAGCGGTTCTGTATGAAAACAATTTTAATGTTGCAGGACTTTATCTCAGCGGAGATGTCATGACTGCTGTTGTAAAGATTTTGCGGTATCTGATATGCTTTGCAGTGATATCTCCTCTTGTTACGGGCGGCATATGGTGGTTTTATCAGACGGCCGCAGATGAAGACAACAGGAGTATTCTCAAGCTTTACACCGGATTCCGCCTAAATATCAGAGCCGCACTTATATACGGCATGATGTGGCTTATGGGTATGCTTTCACTTCTTCCGTCAGGTATGTGCTGGCTTTATGCTTACAGAATGTTTGCAGAAATTCCGCAGAAAACTGACCAGTCACTGGCACTGTTTCTTTCTGTTCAGACAGCCGTTCTGGGAATAGTTCTTCTGGGAATTTATCTTCGCTGTGTGCTGAGTTTTATACTGTCACCATTTATCTTTATAAATCAACCTGATATGGGAACATTCAGGGTGCTGAGAGAATCAGCCCGAAAGATGAAAGGTTCAAAACTTGATTTTCTTGCACTTGTGCTGTCATATCTGCCGTTTATGATACCTGTTGTGACGATTCCGTTTATACTTCCGAAAGCGGTAATGTCAGCGGCAGTTTTTGCAAGAGAGCGGATAGAGGGGTGAATAAACTGCTTTGGGGACAATAAAATTTTATCCCGATAAAACAATGAAATTACAGGATTTTCTGCGTGAGTGCGGAGTTTCAAGGCGGCTTATAACCCGTCTTAAACGGATTCCTGACGGTATTACACGAAACGGAGAACTTATCCGTACCATTGATTCTGTGAATGCGGGAGATGTGATAGCTATTGAATCTGAGGATTCAAGTCTTCTTGAACCGAATGCTGAACTTTGCGTTCCTGTTGCATTTGAAAATGAAAATCTTGCCGTATTTGACAAACCTCCGGGAATGCCTGTCCATCCGTCCATAAGGCATCAGGGGGACACGCTCGGAAATTTTTTTGCGGCAGAATATCCGGGACTTACATTCCGTCCTGTAAACAGACTGGACAGAAACACTTCCGGTCTTTGTATTATTGCCAAAAATCCATTTTCAGCGGCGGCTTTGCAGAGGAATGTGGAAAAGGTTTACTATGCGGCAGTTTCGGGTGACGTTTCCGGTGAAGGCACGATTGATGCTCCGATAGCAAGGGAACAGGAATCCATCATAAAAAGAATTGTAAGCCCTGCCGGACAGAGGGCTGTTACGCATTACAGGTGCATAGGCAGAAGCGAAAAGTATTCCTTAATGGAAATAACTCTTGAAACGGGAAGGACGCATCAGATAAGAGTTCATTTTTCCTATATCGGACACCCTCTTGCTGGAGATGATATGTACGGCGGCAGCAGGGAGGATATTGACAGACAAGCTCTGCACTGCGGAAAGCTGACCTTTAAAGAACCTGTCACAGGTGAGATGATTACGGTCGAATCGCCTATGGCAGATGATATAAAAAGATTATTTGAATGAAAGGATTTTTAAAATGGAAAGAATTGCAAGTTTTCAGGTTGACCACAGAAAAATAAATGTAGGAATGTATATATCAAGAGTTGACGGCGATATAGTTACATATGATATAAGAATGGTAAAGCCGAATGGCGGAGTTTATCTTGAAACAGCGTCGATGCATACGATTGAGCATCTTTTTGCAACATTTGCAAGAAATTCCGAATTCGGAAAAGGCGTTGTATATGTAGGCCCTATGGGATGCCGGACAGGTTTTTACCTTCTTACAAGGGGAATGAGCCATGAGGCGGCTATAAAGCTTGTGCGTGATGCGTATAAGTTTATTTCCGAATATGATGACAGAATTCCGGGCTGCTCTGAGGAAGAATGCGGAAACTATAAGGAACATAATCTTCCGCAGGCAAGAAAAGATGTCCTTCCGCTTCTGAAGGTTCTGGAAAATTATACTGTCGAAATGCTGAATTATTCATGGCATATGGCACAAAATTCTTGATTGTAAATTATGCAGTCTGACGAAATATTGTCGCTTTGTGGTAAATGTATACAAATCGACTTGTGTTTTCTTGTGAACTTGTTATAATAACTCCATGATGTAACTGATTTGTAACAATTGTAATAATTTGTTACAAATCTATCACAGTTTAAAGCTCTTTTGTGTTTAAATGGTTAAAACCGATGCAAAATATTAAGAAATGCAAATATTTTACAATTAAAACATAATTTGTGCTTTTCAATATTTAATAAACAGCGGTGCCAGCTTTTTAACAACCTTGTACAAAGGGGTTTCCAAGGCCTTTTTTGCGTTTTTCAGCTCTTTTCGTATCTCAATACCCTGTGGGCAGTGCAACTCACATTTGCCGCACTCAATGCAGTTTGCCGGGCCTGTGTACCGGTTTCTCATGCCGGTGCACATAAAATACTCCTTCATGGCCATAAGTTTTCCGTCAACGGCTATGCGGTTATAAGCGGAAAATGTTCCCGGAATATCCACATTTTTCGGGCATGGCATGCAGTAGCGGCAGCCGGTGCAGCCTACCTTTGTGTTTGCGTTAATTGCCTTTATAACCTGCCGCAGCAAGTCAAAATCCTCCCGGGTAAAGCTGTCCGCTTTGGCGGCGTCTGCAATTTCGGTATTTTCTTTTACCATTTCCGTTGAGTTCATACCGGACAGCACACAGGTAACTTCTTTTTGGTTCCAAAGCCATGCAAAGGACCAGGCGGCGGGGGTTCTTTTAATCGGGTAGTCCGCAAAAAGTTTCTTTGCCTTTTCCGGCAGGTTGTTTACCAATTTTCCGCCTCTCAAAGGCTCCATAATAACAACGGGTATTCCCTTGTCGGCGGCGTAATGAAGGCCGGTTTTCCCCGCCTGGCTGTTTTCGTCAAGGTAGTTGTACTGTATCTGGCAGAAGTCCCAATCGTACCGGTCTATCAACCTGCAAAACATATCGCTGTTGCCATGGTATGAAAAACCTATCTGCCTTATCCGGCTGCTTTTCATTTTGCCTTCTATCCACTCTTTAATGCCCATGGCGCAAAGTCTGTCCCAGGTTTTAACATCGGTAAGCATGTGTATAAGGTAGTAGTCCACATGGTCGGTGCGCAGGCGTTTTAATTCTTCATTAAAGTATTTGTCCATGTCGCCGGGGTTTTTCATCATGTAGTGGGGCAGTTTT
>OLWA01000401.1_pt1 | contig 55281 bp, 48 predicted proteins | sample 1673251 | NCBI WGS metagenome assembly OLWA01 (sample SAMEA3178937, study PRJEB25190) | human gut metagenome | biome: human gut; feature: human-associated habitat; material: faeces | place: Austria | collected 2013 | reverse complement strand
AATTGCCGCATAACAATAGCGACCAAGATTTCTCTTAGTCGCTTTGCATATTTTTTCCTTGAAAACTTTGTCTAACTTTTTGGGGTCAGTTCAAAGTTATCCGGCTGTTTTTACAGCTTTTATTTTTGATATCCAGTTGTCCTCAACGAGAAGAACTGTAAATTCTACATTTTCATATTTGACCGTTGGCGTTTCGTCCTCTTCGGGGATTCTGCCCAACAGGTCAACAATAAATGCACTCATGGTATCATAGTTATGCTCTTTCGGAAGTTCAATGCCGAGAATTTCCTCAGCGTCCTCAGGGTGGGTATCTCCCGAAATAGTGTAAATGTTGTCAGAAATTTGGACTATTTCGGCTTTTTCGTCGTCATATTCGTCCTGAATATTTCCGACAATTTCTTCAAGTATATCCTCAAGACTTACAAGGCCGGCAGTTCCGCCGTATTCGTCAACAACGATTGCACACTGTGCCTTTTCCTTTGTAAGTGTTTCAAAGGCGTCGCTGCATTTGCAGGTTTCGGGAAGGTATTTGACCTTTCGCATGAACTGGTTTACTGTAAAATCTTCGGAATGTTCACAGCCGACAAGGCAAAGCAGGTCTTTTACATATATAATGCCGATTATGTTATCGACCGATTCCTGATAAACAGGGATTCTTGAATAGCCTTCGTTTATGGCAAGATAAACTATATCGCCAATTTTTGAATTTACATCAACGGTACATATATCCTTTCTGTGCGTCATGACATCTGAGATATCAGCATCGCCGAATTCAAAAATATTGTTTATCATTTCACGCTGGCTTTCTTCTATGACACCGGTTTCGTTTCCGGCATCTACCATCATTCTGATTTCCTCCTCTGTCACAGTGTCCTTCTGAGAGGAAATAGGAACGGAAAATAGGCGGCAGAATACAGCTGAAATGCCGTAAGCCAGAGCACTTAACGGCGAAAGAAGTATCATAAGCAGACGTACAGGAAAAACAGTTGCCGCTGCAAATTTTTCGGGATTTTTTCCGACAAGTTTTTTTGGAAGTATCTCCGTAATTGCCGTTATCAGAACATCAGCTCCCAGAACGATAAGTGCTGCAAGGACGATTTTCGCCCAGAGCCTGCCTTCAATATGCCTGATACAGAGTATAACCGTAAGAACCGATATTACCGATGTGAAAACTGTTCTTCCCATAGAAAATGAAACAATCATTTTAACAGGTTTTTCAATGAGTTTTGCAAGCCGTTCAAACTTTTTGTCCTTTTCAGCCAGAGATTTTATCCTCGAATCGCTGACTTCAATATCTGCACATTCACAGGCTGTGTAAAAGCACTTCGCAATCACAAAAAATACAAGTAAGACTATTAAAATAATTTGACTCCCGTCAGAATCCATAATTAAACTCCTTTTTATGTAAATAAAGTTACATTAAGTATATTATAAAAAAACGATTTTGTCAAGGGTGATTTTTAGATGCAGTTAACTTTTTATGCCGAAAAATAAAGGGTACTCTTTTTTCAGAGTACCCGTAATTATTTTCTTAAAGATTATTTTTTATAGAATTCGTATTGTCCCATGGTTTTCAGATTATAAAGATTCAGATAATCATAATCCGGAAGATAATAACCATAATATGTAACAGGGTTTTCCTCTTCAAGTGTATTTGTTCCGCCCTCGATGCATTCCTTATTGTTGAGAATCAGAACATAATAGTTATTTTCATCAACACCGAACTGAGCCATTGCGTTACGCTGATTTTCCTGAGGAAGTTCATGATTCTCCTCAAGATAGTCTACAGCTTCAGCACCGGATATAACAGAAAACGTACCTGTATAGTAGTTATCTTCTCTGTCGGATTTATCCCTGAAAAACTTGAAATCGCCTTCTTTGTTGAGTTCGAGAAGCATTCCCTTTGTGCTTTCCCATTTATTCCCCGTAAGATAATCGCCCTTTTCTTCCGCTTCCTTGTTTCCACAGGCGGCAAGCGAGAAGACCATGATCATGCTGAGCATAACAGCCAGAATTTTTTTTACCATAACTTTTCTCCTGTAAAGTTTATCTTTAAGAAAAAAACTGTGACACCGAAAGCGACATCACAGAATTGTAACAAAAATGAAAATGAAAGATATTAAAAATGATTATAAAATAGAAAAAGTGGTCGAGGTGACGGGACTTGAACCCACGGCCTCTGCGTCCCGAACGCAGCGCTCTACCAAACTGAGCCACACCTCGTTTGCTAAATTATTATATCACACTTTTGCGGATTTGTAAAGAGTTTTTTTATATTTTTGCAAATTCATGCCGGCGGATTTGCAAACGCCGGCACAAACTATTATTCTGGTTGATATCAAAGATCTTCTGAACCGCTTTCAGGCTTGTCCTCAATATTGTTAAGAGCCTCTTCTTCAGTTGCTCCGCAGGCACAAGCATCAGTTACGATAACGCTTTCATCAGCCTTTTCAGCAGGAATTTCATTTGCTTTGTCTTCTTCATCGTCGCATTCGCAGCAATCGCCGCAGCAGTCATCGCAAGCAAGTTCGTCATCATCAAAATCGTCGTCACAGCAGTCGCATTCATGTCTTTTTCTTACAAAAACAGCGGCAGCAGCAATAGCGGCAACAGCGGCAATAAGTCCGATAATTAAACCCTTTTTCATTTTCTTTCCTCATTTCTCCGCAAAGAGTGCGGTTAATTATAATAGGTCACACATGACCCGATTCACTTTGCTTTTCCAAAACAGTAATATCTGTATTCCATTTCGGGTTAAACATATTATATCACAGTTTTTCAGAAAATTCAACATTTTTATAAATTTTTTGTAATATACATCATTATTGATATGGCTGTCAGCGGAGCAGTTTCACATCTTAATATTCTTTCGCCCAGCCAGATTGTCTGTATGCCTGAATCCTTGGCAAGTTTTGCTTCTGATTCATCAAATCCGCCTTCGCTTCCGACCAGGATTGCGGCAGATTTTATGCTCTCCGTATTCAGTTCAGAGAACCTTATTCCGCCCTCCTCATAGAGCATTACAGGACAGTCATATTCTTTCATCTGCAAAACGGCTTCCTTAAAGCTTATCAGAGGGGAAACCTCCGGGATTATTCCTCTTCCGGATTGTTTTGCGGCGGCAAGGGCTATTTTGCTGAGCCTTGCACGTTTCTTTTCAAAATCCTTTTTGTCAGGTCTTGAAACGCATCTTCTTGTCAGCACAGGAACTATCTCTGAAACGCCGAGTTCCACAGCCTTCTGGATTATCTGTTCAAGCTTGTCCTGTTTCGGAACTGCCTGAAAAAGCGTCAGACGGACGGTAGGTTCAGCAGAGCAGAGTCTGCTTTCTTTTATACTGAGATATACGGTATCTTCCGTTATTGACGATATTTCACATTTGTAGTCTGTTCCACAGGCACATACGGTCAGTTCTTCGCCCGGTTTCATTCTGAGTGAACGCCCGATATGACGTGAGTCCTCTCCGGTTATCTGCGGATTGTCAATGTCTATATCTTCAAGAAAAAATCTTGGCATATTTCCTCCTGATTATTATTTGCCGCTGCGGCAAAAAAATTTACAAGTAAATTATACTATATTTTTCAGAAATTTTCAATCATTTATTAAAATTAAAATTGACATACGGGAAAAATTGTGCTATTGTATACATAAAGAGGCATACTTCTGACTGTATGCGAAAAATATATAAATGGAGAACTATATGAAAAAGTTTTTAGCTGTTCTGGTTAGTATGGTGTTTGCCGCCGCACTGTTTACCGGTTGTAAAAAGGACAAGGAAGAAAATATTGATCAGGCGGAAATGGCGTATGGTGCAACAATGCGTCAGATAGTTGACGGGCCTATCGACCTGCTTTTTGACGGACGTTTCCTGACAGATGAGGAAATGAACAAGCTTTCGGATTATTTCTATTCCATTCAGACGCATGATGCCAGTCTGTTTGAGTCTACACAGCCGAAGCATTACATGGATCTTCTGACTGAAAATTCAGGAAAGAGCGTTGAGGATTATATCAACGATCTCGGAGATGAGGACGTTGATGCAATGGGCGAGGACTACGTTTTTGAATCAATTGAAGTTACTGATGTCGGAAACGGCAGCGGTGATATCAACATCGGGGAAATCGAAAAAATGCTTGACGGACTTTATTCTGATAACGGTGAAAAAAAATCGTTTACAGACGGTTTGAAAGATGCAAAGTTTGCAAAAATCAACATTACCGCACATCCTGCCGGTGATGACGAAAAGGAATATCAGTACACAGACAAACTGGTATATATATTTACCTGTGAAGACGGAATATACATTATAAACTGATTTCAGGGCGGTGGAATTATGAAAGATAATCCTTATATCAGAAAAATTGTGGATACTATTGCTTCACACTGTGATGAACTTATCCGCATATACCTTATAAGCAACAAGATAAATACTGAGGGTGAACTTACAAGCTTTAAGATAGCCCTTGTCGTGGACAACAGTATTACAAGTGTTTCCGAGCTTGAGTGCAGGCTGTATCTGAATATAGACAGCGAGCTTCCTTTTGATATTGTTATTTATCGTGAGGAGGAGTTTGAAGAACTCAAGAATGAGATAGGAACATTTGCTTGGAAAATAAATAATTCCGGGACGGTGTTGTATGGGTAGAGGTTATCGTGACAACGACAGCCGCAGATATTTCGACTGGCTCTACTATGCTAATCTCGACCTGCTTGCGGCAAAGACGCTGCTGAGTGATGAACGGTGTTATAATGGTGCTGCATTTCATTGTCAGCAGTGCATAGAAAAGGGACTTAAAGGCTATCTTCTTTTCAAAAAGCACAAACTTTTTGACGGACACAACCTGACATGGCTTTGCAAACAGGCTATGCAGACAGATTATCACTTTTCAACCTGGCTTGAAAAGAGTACACTTCTGAATCATTATTACATTGAAACAAGATATCCTGCTGACCGTCCGTTTGATATTGATACGAACACGATTATGGAACTTATACATTCTGCATCGGAAATGCTCAGCTTTATTACAGAGATAATTCATTTTGATTTCAGGAGTTATCACAAGAAATGATTATAATACGGGACGTTCTGTAATGAACGTCCCGTTTCCTTTGCTAAACGGATTTAAAATTTTAAAATAACAAACTTAAAAAGAATGTAGACATTTTTTGTACATTATGTTATAATATGACTGTAAAAAAGAACGAAATTTATAAGAGGTGAATATTATGATATGGTACATACTCGCAGTTATCGGCGGACTTATCGCTGTTTTCATTCTTCTTTTGATTGCTGCACTTATCAGAACACAGCTGATAAAAAAAGAATGTGGAAACGCAAAACCTTATGATATGGATAAGGACGGAATCGCACCTGAAATCCATGCAGAGCATCTTTCAAAGATGATACAGGTTGCCTCGGTCAGCCGCAGAGGAAACAATGACCTTACAAAAATCTATGAAATGCATAAGCGTCTGGAGGAACTTTACCCGCTGATACACAAAAATCTTGAAATTACCGATATTGACGGTGCACTTCTTTTCCGCTGGAAGGGTAAAAATCCCGAAAAAGCTCCGGTTCTTCTTATGTCGCATCATGATGTTGTCGAAGCTGTCGGGGAATGGAAATACCCTCCGTTTTCCGGAACTATTGCTGACGGAAAAATCTGGGGCAGGGGAACAGTTGATACAAAAGGTGCACTCTGTGCTATACTTGAAAGTGTGGAACATCTTCTTTCAAAGGGATTTGAGCCGGAGCGTGACTTTTATGTGGCTTCATCATGCAACGAGGAAATTACAGGCGACGGTGCAGTAAAAACTGTTGAATATATGTATAAAAGGGGAATCCGTCCGGAACTTGTAATGGACGAGGGCGGCTCTGTAATGGGTCACATGATGGGCTGTGAGGCAAACTGTGCAATGGTCGGCGTACTGGAAAAAGGAAGAGCCAATGTCAAATTTATAGCTCATTCACATGGCGGACACGCAAGTATACCTTTCCGTCACAATCCTTTTGCAAGACTTGCAAAGCTTATAAACAGGGTCGAGAGCAGACCGCCTTTCAAACTTAAACTCACAAAGCCTGTCAAGGAAATGTACAAGGCAATGGCTCCGTATATGCCGTTCAAGTACAGATTCCTGCTTGGCAACACATGGCTTTTAGGTCCTATAATGCCGTTCTTCATGAGAAAAATGGGCGGCCAGCCGGCAGCGCTTGTTTCAACAACCTGTGTATTTACTATGGCGGAGGGAAGCCATGGTGCAAATGTAATTCCTGAAACAGCCACAGCAACAGCGAATATGAGATTTATGGTTCATGAACCGCTTGAACCTTCGCTGAAAAAGATGCTGAAAATAGCCAAAAAGAACGATATATGGATGGAAATGATAACGGGTTATGATATTCCGCCGACAGCTGATACAAAGTGTTCAGCATATAAAAAGGTTATCAAGCAGATAGAAATGACATTCGGGGATATTCCTGTTATTCCTTATGTCATGCTTGCCGGAACTGATGCCCGTCACTACACAAAGATATGTGACTGTGTTCTGCGTTTTGTTCCGCTGATAATGACAGATGAACAGATGAAATCAGCTCATGCCGTAAATGAGAATCTGAATGTATCATCTCTTGCAAGGGCGGTTAATTTCTATTCTGATTTTATTGAGCATTATGAAACAATACCTTATAAACCATAAAAAGCCGGACGTTTATACGTCCGGTTTAATTTATCAAAAAATTTATTTCTGGATTATTCAGGGAACGTCCTATCGTGCAATTCTGTGAATTACATTTCATAGTGATACCTTAATCTTCATCAATTCTGATGGCAGTCAGTGCAGAAAATGTCTCAATATCATAATTCGGAATGAAAAGCTCAAAGTCACCCCTTATGTCTTCTATCAGCACGGAATAATAATGCGCATAGTATACATTCTGATTATTCATAGCTATTTTATACTTTTTGTATTTTTTAGATGAAGGCAAATCGTTTTTGTTCCAGTTCGGGAACATTGCACGTTTTTTGACCTTTTTGATGCTTTTAACGGAACTCAGCGGTATTTCCAGAACCTCATAAGCATCAGCAAAACAGATGCACGCATTTTCCACATAAACATATTTCGGAACATTTATAAAGTTGTAGTTGAAAAACGCAATCTGTTTTTCTTTTCCGTTTTTTATCCTGTATTTTGACATCAGAATGTCAATTGCTGCTGCATTTTCCGGAATTCCCAACTGTCTGAATGATTCGCCGACGGCAAGAGAAATGCTGTCGGTATTGTCAGCAAAGTCCGAACTTTGGAAAACTTTTTTGTTTCGTTTTGTTCTTGTGATTGTGAGCATTATAAACATAATGATAACTACAGGTTCAGCATAAAAAATGAATGGTGCGTTGTGATATGCCTGAGATAACGTCAGGTCACCTGCAAAAATGTCAAACAACAGGTTGACATCAACAGAAACAGTTATTGCGAGGAGAAGCGTGAATATAATCAAAAGTATTCTCAGCGGAAGCGGAAGGTTTGATTCCTTTTCAAAATCATCGTTTTTCCGGTTTAATTCTTCCAGTTCGGCTTCATGTTCAGGAGCTATGTGTTTTGTGCAGAAAACCTGTCCGTCAATTACAGCATTTTCGGCAGATTCAGTTACATCAAATCCAAATAATTTTTTCATACAGATATTTCCTTGTCTTTTCTATAAATGAAAAGCGGCCCCGAAGAGCCGCCTTGTAATATCATGCTATAACAGTTTTGGGATTAGCCCAGTTCAGCAAAATACTTGATTGTTCTAACCATCTGGCTTGTGTATGAGTTTTCGTTGTCATACCATGAAACAACCTGTACTTCATAAAGATCGTCAGCAATCTTTGAAACCATTGTCTGAGTAGCATCAAAGAGTGAACCGAACTTCATACCGATAACGTCAGAAGAAACGATTGGATCTTCGTTGTAGCCGAAGCTTTCAGAAGCAGCAGCCTTCATAGCAGCGTTGATGCCTTCAGCTGTAACGTCCTTACCCTTAACAACAGCTGTAAGGATTGTTGTAGAACCTGTTGGAACAGGAACTCTCTGTGCAGAACCGATGAGCTTGCCGTTGAGTTCAGGAATTACAAGACCGATAGCCTTAGCAGCACCTGTTGAGTTAGGAACGATGTTAGCAGCACCTGCTCTTGCTCTTCTGAGGTCACCCTTTCTGTGAGGACCGTCGAGGATCATCTGGTCGCCTGTGTAAGCGTGGATTGTTGACATGATACCGCTCTGGATTTCTGCATACTTGTTAAGTGTGTCAGCCATAGGAGCGAGGCAGTTTGTTGTGCATGAAGCAGCTGAAATGATCTTGTCGTCAGCTGTAAGAGTCTTTTCGTTTACGCTGAAAACGATTGTCTTAAGGTCTTTACCTGCTGGAGCAGAAATAACAACCTTCTTAGCACCTGCATCGATATGAGCCTGTGACTTGTCCTTTGAGCAGTAGAAACCTGTACACTCTAAAACTACGTCAACGCCGATTTCGCCCCATGGGAGTTCAGCAGCGTTAGCCTTTGCATAAATTGTAAGAGTTTTGCCGTCAACTGTGATTGTACCTGCTTCGTCATCAGCTGAAACTGTGTGAACATTTTCGCCGATCTTTCCGCAGTAGCCACCCTGAGCTGTATCATACTTGAGCAGGTTAGCGAGCATTGAAGGCTTTGTAAGATCGTTGATAGCAACAACCTCATAACCTTCTGCACCGAACATCTGTCTGAATGCAAGACGACCTATACGGCCAAAACCATTAATAGCAACTTTTACTGACATTGTAAAATTACCTCCTAAATTTTTATATTATTATTGTACACTAATTTATAATTTTTTTCAAGGGCTTTGACAAAAAAATAACTAAATTTCTGTCTGAAAATGTGATAACCATCAAAATGATTAGGAAATGGGAGCGGATATTGTGTATTTTTACTAATAGTTTATTATTAAAAAAATTAACATGAGTATTTGTTACGCTTTTTTCAAAAAGCGTGGCAGAGCTTTAACGTGTTTCCGTTCTGCAAGGATTGTATTATCTTAAACAGTTTAATAAATTGTCGAGCCTCATGCAGGCTAAACTCTCAAGTGAGCCACGTCTAAAAAGTGGGAATGATTCTTGCTTCACCGGAATTGAGGATTTCCGTTTCGCCGTCGTCATAACGTACAACAAGACCGGCATCATCGCTTATGTCTTCGGCAACCGCCATTTTTTCTTCTCCGGCAAATTTTGAAACAGCAACTCTCTGACCGATAATGAATGAACGCTTTTTGTATTCTTCTATAAATGATTTGTCCGGAAGACGGTCTGTCAGGTCGCAGAGATTTGTAAGTATTTCCGCTATTAGCTGTGAACGCAGAGGTGCAGAACCTGTTTCATCTTCTATGGAAGTCGCTTTTTCAAGAAGTTCCTCAGAAAAATAATCCTTCATGGATTTTACATTTATACCGATTCCGACAACCGCATAATCCGGCATAAGCGTTTCAAAGTTTACAGATGCTTCTGTAAGTATTCCGCTGATTTTTCTGCCGCCGAGGTAGAGGTCATTCACCCATTTGATTTTTGTGTCCGTACCGCAGATATCATCTATCGCCTTTGCCGCCGCAACAGCTGCACATGAGGTTATAAGCTGGCTTGTTTCCATATCCGTCTGCGGTCTTAAAATAACGCTCATGTAAATGCTTGTGCCATGTGGTGAACAGAAACTGCGTCCCATTCTGCCCTTGCCTGCGGTCTGACAGTCGGAAACAACAAGCGTCCTTGCCGCCGCACCGTTTTTTGCAAGTTCCTTTGCATAGTTGTTGGTTGAATCTATTTCATTGAAAGCATATACATCAGTATTTTTATCTTTCAGAAAATGCTTTATCAGAACACTGTCTATAATATCGGCAGATTTTTTCAGCGTGTAGCCTTTGTTGTTTACCGCCTGTATGTCAAATCCCTCTGACTGTAATTGTTTTACCGCTTTCCATATGGAATTTCTTCCGATATTCAGCTCTGAGGCGAGTGCCTCCCCCGAAATATAGTCGTTGCAATCGAGCAGAAGCTCCAGAACGTTATCTCTTGTTGACATTTCAGTCACCCTTTCAAAGTTTATTCATAAAATAATAATAACACATAATTTCACGAATAACAAGGGGTGACTGAAATGACAGAGGATATGCTCCTGATTCTTGCGATGTCAACAGATGCATTCTTTGCCGCATTGTCATACAGTGCCGGAAAGATAAGGATACCTGCGGTGTCTGCACTTATAATCTGTGCAGTCAGCACGATTGTTTTAACACTTTCAGCCGGACTTTCTTCAGTTCTCGGCTCTTTCATTCCGGACGAAGCCTGCCGCATTTCCGGAGCTGTACTTCTGGGGTTTATAGGAATAGTCGGCTTTTTCCAGAACGGGCTTAAAAGCATACTTCGCAGACATCAGGGAAAGGGGAAACTTTCGTTCTGCTGTTTCGACATAGATTTTGTGATAAGCGTCTACCTTGATGAAACACAGGCGGATTCTGATATGTCAAAGGTGCTTTCACCGAGGGAATCTCTCGCACTGGCGGCGGCTTTGTCAGTGGATTCCGTTTCGGGAGGATTCGGTGCGGGGCTTTCAGGTATACATATAATAAGACTCTGCATACTGAGTTTTGTTTTTGGAATAATTGCCGTTTCAGCAGGAGTGCGGCTCGGGGACGGTCTGAAAAACTGCAAAAAGGACTTTTCCTGGATATCGGGTGCGTTTCTGATTGTGCTTGCGTTTTATAAGCTTTTTGTATGAAAAAATTGTTAAAAAAATTGTGCATCTATTGACTAATACAGCTTCTTTTGGTATAATGTTATAAGTGAAAATTTTGGTTAATTTTGACCGCTTTCACATAATATAAAGAGATATTTTAAGAGAGAGCTTTTTTAAAAATGAGAAACAATGAACAATATAAAAGAATTATTTCATTCTTTTCAAGTTTGATTTTAGTGGTTGCCCTTGCCGGCAACTTTATATATATATGGTATGAATATTACAGTGATGCTATCGTACTGCCGTTTTACAGGCGAGGAAACTGGGTTGTTATCCTGATTTACATGATACTGACCATGCTGTTTTTCAAGGCATACGGCGGACTGAAAATGGGATATCTGAAACGTTCGGATATGCTTTATTCACAGGCGATTTCAATAGTTGCGGTCAACATCATAACCTATCTTCAGATAAGTGTTATCGGACGACATCTTATGAGTATCTATCCGATATTCATTATGACAGCTGTTGACCTTATAATAATAGCCCTCTGGATAATGGTGAACAACAAGCTTTATCTGCACTTTTATCCGCCGAGAAAACTTATTATAATTTATGGAAGCAGAAATGCTGAAACGCTTACAAACAAGATGAGCATGCGTGAAGACAAGTACATGATATGCGAATCAATCAATATACATGAAAATATTGAGAAGATAAAGAAAGAGATACTCAAATTTGAAGGCGTTATAATCTGCGACATAAGCGGACAGATAAGAAATGATATAATAAAATATTGTTTTGATAATTCCATAAGAGCGTATATTTCCCCGAAGATATCCGATATCATCATAAGAGGGGGAGAGGAAATAACTCTTTTTGACACTCCGCTTCTTCTTTGCAGAAACGGCGGACTTTCCCTCGAACAGCGTATAATCAAGCGTATTTTTGATATTGTTGTTTCGATTGTGGGTGTTGTTGCTCTTTCTCCTGTAATGCTTCTTATTGCACTTGCTATAAAGATTGATGACGGAGGAAAGATACTTTACAAGCAGAAAAGGCTTACTATTGACGCAAGGGAATTCTATGTCTATAAATTCCGGAGCATGATAGCTGACGCCGAAAAGGACGGTGTTCCGAGGCTTGCAACTGATAAGGATTCAAGAGTTACCCGTGTCGGAAAGTTCCTCAGAAAATGCCGTCTGGACGAGCTTCCTCAGCTTATAAATATTTTAAAGGGCGATATGTCTATTGTAGGACCGAGACCGGAGCGTCCGGAGCTTACTGAAAAATATGAGCGTGAGATGCCGGAATTCAAGTTCCGCCTTAAAGTCAAGGCAGGGCTTACAGGCTATGCACAGGTAACAGGTGTTTATGATACTACCCCTTATGACAAACTGAAAATGGACCTTATGTACATTGAAAAGTATTCATTTGTGATGGATCTGAGGATAGTGCTCATGACTATAAAAACCATGATATTCCCGGGGGAAATGAATTCAAAGTTAAAAAAGCTTAAAGGCAAAAAGTGAAATGAACTGAAACGGTGAGTAAATTGAAAAGATTTGAAAACAGCATTGATGATTTAAGAGAAAAAAGCCGGACTTATGAACTGCCTGATACTTCAGGCGAATCCGGATTTGTAAAGAAAATCGGCAGAAAAAAGAATGACCAGAATGTTCTTCCGGATTTCGGACAGCGTCAGAATGAACTGAACGCCCAGCTTGCGGAAACAGTTGCGGAGCTTGCCGAAAGATGTATATCGCTCGGGGAAACCCTTGAAAAGGAAATTGACATACGCCACAAGACGGCAACTGCACTTGCGGCTATCAAAAAGGAGCTGGATACTGTCCGCCTGCGTTCAACGCTCAATTCCAACCAGATAGAAAAGATGGATGGCGGTCTGTTCAGATTCAGCGAAAAACTTGAAAACTATGCACTCAATATTGCTCCGGGAGCAAGAGTTGCTGACTGTCCGAAAGGCTGTAAGGAAGCGGATATTTCCGGCAGTATCGGTTATTTTGACAAGATTGAATCACTCAGGGGTTCAGAAAATGATACCGCAAAGGCACAGGAATTTGAAAAATTCTGTATGAAAGCTGTAAGCAGGGAACTGGACGCTATGAGTGCTTACGATGAGATAGTCATTGATTTCTACGGCGAGGATAAATATGCCGCTGTTTTATACGGAAACCTCAGTCGCAACAGTATATACAAGATAAACCATATAAAAAACGGAGACGAGCCGCAGGGCTGTTTCAGCATTATATGCAGTGAAAATATGAAGCTTCCGAAAAGACTTGTGTTCAGATCTGCCCTTGTGTTAATTTCAGGGAATGAGCCTTTTGCGGAATGTTCAGATGAGGAAAAGGAAAATCTGAGATTTCTGAATGACTGTGGACTCCACACATATCTGACAACATCAGAACAGGCATATGAAAAGCTGACTGCTGCGGGATTCCGCTGTGTTTCACATATTATAGCTGATCGCCTTATGCATGGATTTGTTGTAAAGTATGCTGAAAAGGGAATGGAAAGTGCTGTTCCGGCAGGAGCTGTTTCATTCAGAGGATTTATGCGTACACTGGAGGAATCCGGACAGACCTTCATAAGAGAACCTGAACAGTTTCCGGATTTCAGCAGCGGATATCCTTTTAACTGCCTTGCAATGATGGAAAGAGCGTCCCTTGAGGCTATGGAAAGGCATTATTTCCATGGGGCAGATGTAAGCAAATGCCTTGTAAGTGAAACTGACGAGGGGATATTCAACCTTATCAGCGGAATGAATTTTATAAATCATCTTGATTATACAGAGAGAAGGAAAGCTTATACAAGAGTTAAAACCATGCTTGAAAATGACGGACTGCTCGTATTCAACGGATTTGATTCTGTCATGGGCATCAAGCTGAGAGCAGTTGAGGGCTGGGAAAAGTTTCCTGTATATGAAGCCTTGTGGACAAGGGAACAGCTTATAGCTGAACTGGAGGAAAACGGATTTAAGATTAAGTTTCTTATTCCGGCAGGAACAGGTCTTTTTGATATGCTCCCGCCTAAATATAGAAAAAGTCCGGCTGAATGGATTGTCGGTGTGACAGTCTGAAGCGGACACAGAAATGTTTTAGAGGATGAAACCGGACTGTTGTGAAACTGTCCTCAGAAGGAAAAAGCGTGTGTATATTTTCAGGAGGAAATACAATGAGAAAAACCAAAATAGTTTGTACTATCGGCCCAGTTACTCAGAGTGAAGAAATGATGAGAAAACTCATGGAACACGGCATGAACGTTGCCAGATTCAACTTTTCTCACGGAACTTATGAGTATCATCAGGAATGCCTTGAAAAGGTAAGAAAGGTTTCAAAGGAACTCGGACTTCCTATCGCAGCAATGATGGATACAAAAGGCCCTGAAGTAAGACTTGGAAAATTTGTTGATGACAAGCCTGTAACTATTAAGGACGGGGAAATTTATACTCTCACAACAGATGACTGTCTTTGTACTGACAAGATAGGAAGCGTTACATTCAAAAAGCTTACGGAAGATGTAAAGGTCGGCACAAGAATCCTTATCAATGACGGTGTTATTGAACTGCTTGCAGAAAATGTTACAGCAACAAACATCACTTGTCGTGTAATCCATGGCGGAAAACTTTCCAACAACAAGGGAATCAATGTTCCGGGAGTAAAGCTTTCCATGCCTTATCTTAGCGATGCAGATATGAGCGACCTTGAATTCGGTGCAAAGATGAAATATGACTTTATCGCCGCAAGTTTTGTAAGAACAGCCGCAGATATCAATTACCTTAGAAGATATACCCAGAGCCTTGGCTGGTTCAATGTAAGAATTATTGCAAAGATTGAAAACCTTGAGGGTGTTGAAAATATTGATGAGATACTCGAAGCTGCTGACGGCGTAATGGTAGCAAGAGGTGACATGGGTGTTGAAATTCCGTTTGAACAGATACCTGCTATCCAGAAAGACCTTATCCATAAGGGATACAATGCCGGCAAACAGGTAATCACAGCGACACAGATGCTTGAATCAATGATTTCAAATCCACGTCCGACAAGAGCGGAAATAACAGACGTTGCAAACGCTATTTATGACGGTACAAGTGCTATCATGCTTTCAGGAGAAACAGCCGCAGGTAAGTTCCCTGTTGAAGCCGTAAGTACAATGGCTCTTATTGCTGAAACAACAGAGAAGAACATAGATTATAAGTCAAGATTCCAGAAGAGAGGAACAGACAGCAATCCTAACATAGCAAACGCTATTTCACACGCCAGCGTTACAACTGCTCATGACCTTGATGTCAAGGCAATTATAACAGTAACCAAGGGCGGAAGCACAGCAAGACTTATTTCAAAATATCGTCCGCTTTGCCCTATTATCAGCTGTACAACAGATGAAACTGTATGCCGCCAGATGAATATGTCATGGGGTGTTACTCCGCTTGTTATCAACGAGGAAACAAGTACAGACGCACTTTTTGAACATGCTGTTGATGCTGCAAAGGCAACCGGTCTTGTTGAACCGGGAGATAAGGTTGTTATTACAGCAGGTGTTCCGCTTGGAGTTTCAGGCAATACAAACCTTATGAAAGTAGATACAGTAAAATAATATTAAAAAGGACGCTTTAAAGCGTCCTTTTTTGTATTCGTATGTAATATCAGTATGCCTTGAACATGATACCTGTCTGAGGCGGAACGGTCAGAGTGAATATCTCGCTCTGGCTTTTCTTTTTGGAAACTGTATAAGGGGATTTCTTCTTCGGAACATCTCCGCCGAATTCTTCCCAGCGGCTGTTCAGAAGCTCTTTGAGTTTGGAATATCTTCCGGCGGCAAATGAAACTTTCTGTTCGGTTCCGGAGAAGTTGAAAACACTTATAACGCTGTCTTTGCCGAAACTTCTTTCAAAAACATATGTGCATTGTTCATAGTCATCGGCAACAAGCCATCTGAAATTGCTCATATCATATTCGCCGTTGTAAAGTGCAGGATTGGCTGAATAAAGTTCATTGAGTTTCTGCATATATCTTGTGAATGCGTCATGAAGCGGATAGTGAAGTATATCCCAGTCCTGTTCACGGTTTTCGTCCCATTCACGGAACTGTCCTATTTCATTGCCCATGAAGTTAAGCTTTTTCCCCGGGTGAGTGTACATATACATATACAAAGCACGGCACTGCAAAAACTTCTCATCATAATCGCCGTACATTTTCTGTATTATTGTCGCTTTTCCATGAACTGTTTCGTCATGTGAGAAAGGAAGTATAAAAAGCTCATTGTAAAAATAAAGCATGGAGAACGTAAGCTTGTAATACTGATTATGACGTTCCCATGGGGCGGTTCTGAAATAATCGAGAGTATCATTCATCCAGCCCAGATCCCATTTGTAGTCAAATCCCAGACCGTCATATTCAACAGGGGCAGTTATTTTCGGGAATGATGTTGAATCCTCAGCAATAAGCATGGTTGTCGGAAAACGGTGGTGAAGTCCATGATTCATGCTTTTCAGGAAAGTTACAGTGTGGTCGTTTACGCCTCTTGCAGGGTCGCCGCCCCAGTAGATAGCACGGCTTATTGCGTCCATTCTGAGCCCGTCAAAGTGGAATTTGTCAAGCCAGAAGTTAGCGGCGGACTGTACAAAACATCTTGTTTCATTTCGTGAATGGTTAAAGTTGCAGGTTCCCCATTCACTTACACCGACATCTGACGGCGGATATTCATAGAGGAAAGTGCCGTCGTATTTTGCAAGTGCATAACCGTCTACGGCAAAGTGTACAGGAACGAAGTCCATGATAACTCCTATTTCGTTTTTGTGACACTTGTCAACCAGTTCCATAAGCTGTGCAGCTGTTCCGTATCTTGAAGTAGGACTGAAAAAACCTGTGTTCTGATATCCCCATGAACAATCGGCAGGATGTTCTGACAGCGGAAGGAATTCAAGATGTGTGTAGTGGTATTTTTTTGCGTATTCAATCAGCATATCAGCGATTTCGCTGTAATTATACCAGCCGTTCGGGTCATCAGGGTTAGTTCTCCATGAACCGAGATGCACTTCATAGATATTCATCGGTGTGTTGTAATTTTTATTTCTGTTGTTCATCCATTTTTCATCGCCGAATTTATATTCATTCATGTCTACTATATATGAAGCCCAGTTCGGACGAAGCTCCATTCCAAAGCCGTAAGGGTCACAATGTTCAACACGGTTTCCGTCCTGTGTGTAGATTATGTATTTATACATATCGCCAAAATCAGCTTTAATGGAATCGAATTCATAAACGCCAAATGTGTTTCGTTTCATAGGTTCTTCATTCCAGTTATTGAAACTTCCGAAAATGCTGACTTTTTCTGCATTCGGGGCATAGGTTCTGAAAACAATTTTTCCGGTTTCTTTGTGTGCACCGAAATATTCATAGGCATCAAAAACATTTCCGGCAAAAAAATCATTCATGTTCATCTTCTTTATCACTCTCACTTTTTAATTGTATTTTCTGGTTCTCTCATCTTTAAATTTTAACATATCGCTACATAATTGTCAACTTTTAACGGGAGCTGTTTCCATGAAACAATGATTTGCGATAACCGGATGTTATAAAAAGCATACAAAATGTTGACATAATCATGCATACGGTGTATAATGATATAAAAGGAGCATACCGATAGACGGTCGCTCCCTAAAGTGTTTTATTATAAACCGCTTAAGTTGGTAGCTTGGGGCGGTTTATTTCTTTATGTTCTTAATTAACTCACTAAGAGTAACAAGAAGCACGATAGTAAGAACCATATATGTAAGTTCCAACACTATCACCTCCCTGCCTTGTTATTTCGCCTGCCCGATGGGGACGATTAAGTAACTTCTGGCATACGGAGGGAACAACCGCCTACCGTTTTAAGGTATGCTCTGATATTCATTATATAGCAAAATGAATATTATGTCAATATTTATATAACTTTGCATTCAAAAAGCAAGTTGACATATTTTTAAAACTGTTGTATAATAATATAAAAGGAGCATACCGATAGACGGTCGCTCCCACAAATATTGGTGATTTAAATAACCGCTCAGATTTGGAAGGTCAGGCGGTTATTTCCTTTTATTGCTGAAAACCGTATAGAGAAAAGTTGCAAGACCAGTAAGGAACATTCCGAACTGAAACAATTCGCTCCATGATATGTAGTTATTCATAATATTCACTCCCTTCCGGGAGCAGGATTGACCGCCTACCGTTTTAAGGTATGCTCTGTTTTTATTGTACAGTAAATCGCCGGAGATGTCAATATTCAGCAGATATTTCGGGAAATTTATATGTCCACGGCTGACGTACAAGCGTATTTGACAAAAAGACAGCAGAAAAACTGACATATTTTGTATTTTATTACACTTGATTTTTTTCGTAAAATACAATATACTTATAAATGCGTGATTTACGATAAAAATTTAAGGAGAATTTATAGATGAACGTTAAAGTTGTAAAGTTCGGCGGAAGCAGTCTGGCGGATGCAAAGCAGATAACAAAGGCAGCAGATATTATTAAAAGCGATGACAGACGCAGATATGTTGTTCCGTCTGCACCGGGAAAAAGATTTTCAGATGATATAAAGGTTACAGATATGCTCTATAACTGCAATAAGCTTGCAATGGAGAACCAAAGTATTGATGCTGCATTTACAGCAATTGCTGACAGATACAACGGAATTATAAAGGACCTTGGACTTGACCTTTCACTTGACAGGGAATTTGATGAAATAAAGAAGAATATTTCTGCAAAGGCAGGAAGCGAGTATGCCGCAAGCCGTGGCGAATATTTAAACGGTATTATCGTTGCTAACCTTCTCGGATATGAATTTATTGATGCTGCAACAGTTATTACATTCAATGAGGACGGAAGTTTCAGCAGTGAAAAGACACAGCCAAAACTCAGAGAAAAGCTTAAAAATGCTGAAAGAGCTGTTATTCCGGGCTTCTATGGTGCAGATGTAAACGGTGTTGTAAGAACATTCTCAAGAGGCGGTTCTGATGTTACAGGTTCTATTATAGCAAACGCTGTAAAGGCTGATGTGTATGAAAACTGGACTGACGTTTCAGGTGTTCTGGTTTCTGACCCGAGAATTGTTGATAACCCTAAGCCGATAAATACAATAACATACAGAGAGCTTCGTGAGCTTTCATATATGGGTGCCACTGTTCTTCATGAGGACGCAATTTTCCCTGTAAGATCAGCAGGTATTCCAATAAACATTAAGAATACAAACAGTCCTGAAGATCCGGGAACAATGATTGTTTCAGAGGTTTCTGACGATGAAAACAACAAGTACACAATTACAGGTATTGCCGGAAAGAAAGGCTTTGCTGCTATCAATATGGAAAAGGCAATGATGAACAGTGAGCTTGGTTTCTGCCGCAAGGTTCTTGAAGTACTTGAGAACAATGGAATTTCAATCGAGCATATGCCGTCAGGAATCGACACACTTTCACTTATTTTCCCTTACAGCCAGATAGAGGGCAAGGAGGACGAAGTTCTTTCACAGCTCAGAAAGGCGGTTGCTCCTGACCATATTGAGCTTGAAAAGGAAATAGCTATGCTTGCTGTCGTTGGTCGTGGAATGAGACGTACAAGAGGTACAGCCGCAAGAATTTTTGCATCAATGGCACACGCAAGAATAAATGTAAAGATGATTGACCAGGGTTCAAGCGAACTTAATGTTATCATCGGTATCGGTGAATCTGATTTTGAAGAAGCTATCAGAAGAATCTATGATATGTTTATAAATTCAGTTGAATAATTTAAATATAAAAAAGAAAAAGGACGCTTTAAAGCGTCCTTTTTGTTTAATCAAGTTCAAGACTTTTTATTTCGTCATCATTCAGCATTTTCTGTGCATTAAGAAGCATAACGATTTTTTTAGGCGTTTTTCCGACACCTTCAATAAATTTTCTTGTCTTTGCGTCAGAAAGACGTGGAACAGGGTCAATGTCGGCTTTGTCAATGTCTATTACTTCATCAACGGTGTCAACAATAAACCCCACTTCTATTTCTTTAAGGTTAAGTATTATAATGCAGGTTCTTTCGTTGTAATCCAATTCGGTTTTACAGAAACGAAGACGTACATCTATAATAGGTATCAGCGAACTGCGGAGGTTTATAATTCCCTTTGCATAGTCAGGAAATTCCGGAACAGGAATAATATCCTGCATCTCAATGATTTCCTTGACATCGTTTATATGAAATCCGTAGTATTGCTTGTCTATCAGAAAGGTAAGATATTTCTCACTTGTTTCATTGATTTCGTTTTCTTCCAGTTCATCCTGTTTATGAAACCTGTTTAATATATCGCTCACTTAAATTCCCCCTTGCAGATATTTGCAGATAAGACCGCTTATTTTATCCAGCGGAGCCTGAACCACACAAGCTCCTTTCATATATGCACACATCGGCATTCCATATACTACGCAGCTTTCCTTGTCCTGTCCGATTGTGTATGCACCCTGTTTTCTCATTTCAAGCAGACCGTCTGCACCGTCTGAACCCATTCCGGTCATGATTGCCCCGACAGCATTTTTTCCCGCACATTTTGCAACACTTCTGAAAAGATAGTCTACCGAAGGACGATGCCCTGAAACCTTCTCTGCTGAATCAACAGAAACATAATATCCTCTTGTATCCTTATGCAGAGCCATCTGGAAATCCCCCGGAGCGAGTAACGCACGACCGTTCTGAAGTCTGTCGCCGTTAGCGGCTTCCTTGATTTCAACAGCACAAAGCTTGTTGAGTCGGTCGGCATACATTTTGGTAAATACCGGCGGCATATGCTGGACGATAACAATAGGCGGACAGTTTGCCGGCATAGCTGTAAGAATTGTCTGCAAAGCATCAGTTCCGCCCGTTGAAGCACCAAGAGCAATAACTGTCTGTGAGTGTCTTGAGAGAGCCGCTTCGCTTATCTCCGGAAGTCTTGCCGCAACACGGTGTGCAGAAGAAACGTGCGGCTTTTTCTGAATAACCTTTGCCTGAGAGGCGGCAATGACTTTAGTCCGCAGTTCTGATGCAAAATGTCTTATATCTTCGGGAGATTTTATCATCGGCTTTTTTACATAGTCAACAGCTCCGGCGTCCAGAGCCTCAAAAGCCTGTATAGGTGCTGATGAAACAATAACTGTCGGCTGCGGATACTGAGGAATAAGCTTTTTCAGGAACTGGATTCCTGTCATTTTCGGCATTTCCACATCAAGCGTTACAACGTCCGGACGAAGCTCGATTATTTTATCCCTTGCTTCATACGGATCGCCTGCCTTGCCGACAACTTCCACAATTTTATCGCCTTCAAAAAATTTGGCAATAGTTTCACGGAAGAAAACGGAATCATCAACGATAAGTAATCTGATTTTTTTTTCTAACATAACAACACTTCACTTGTCTATTTTTTCTGGTAAATTGCCGGCTGAACAAATGTATATCTGGAACTTTTTGATATAGTTTCAGCAAGACCGATAAAAAGGTATGCCCCCTTTTTGCTTGCATCATAGAATCTTTCAACCAGTGCGTCCTTGGTCGGAGCATCAAAATAAATCATGACATTGCGGCAGAAAATCAGGTCAAAAGGTTTTTTATAGACAATATCGTCCATGAGGTTGAACTGCTTGAAAATAACTTCCCTTTTGATTCTGTCCGTAATGGTGTATGTTCCGTCACTATTTTTTATGAAATACTTTTCTCTCCATCTTTGTGGAACATTTTTTATGGATTCCGCCGGATAAACAGCATTTTTCGCTTTCTGGAGAACATTTGTTGATATATCGGTTGCAAGGATTCTGAGATCCCAGCCGGCTTTTCTGCTTCCGAAATAATCGTCTATAATCATGGCTATGGTATATGGTTCTTCGCCCGAGGAGGACGCAGCACACCATATCCGTACATCGTGGTCTTTTACTGTCTTTTCGATATAAGGGAGAAACACTTTCTGCATAAATTCAAAGTGCTGAGGTTCACGCAGAAAATATGTATGATTGGTTGTAAGCTTGTTTACAAGCGTTACGGTTTCCTTTCCGCTTTTGTCGCTGAATACAAAGTTAAGGTAGTCGGTATAATTTGTGAATCCTTTCTGGGCAAGCACATTTGAAAGACGTCCTTCGATAAGTATACGCTTTCTGCTTAAATCTATTCCGTATGTTTTGTGCATGAATTTTATAAGTCTGCTGAATTCACTGTCTGTTATTTTAATATTCATGTCAGGGTTACTCCAGAATTATTTTGTGAATATCAAGAAGCTGTTTTATTTCTCCGTTTGAATCTATAATGCTCTGGATATACTGGTTTTCATTTACATTCCGGAAGTCAGGAGCTGTACAGGTATCTGTCGGAAGAACTGTGGTTATTTCACGGACTCTGTCAACAATAAGTCCGACAGTCAGGTCTTCAAGCTCGACAACGATTATACAGGTCTTGTCGTCATAAGGAATTTCCGGACGGTTTATTTTGTGTCTTATGCTTATAACCGGAACAACCTGTCCTCTTATGTTTATAACTCCCTTGATAAATGAAGGAACATTCGGAACAACTGTTATAGGCTGCATACCGATAATTTCAGTGATATACTGTATTTCTATTCCGAAAAGTTCATGGTCTATATAGTATAAAAGTATCTGTCCGCCGGTTGTATTGAAATCATTTTTTACAGGCTGGACATAATTTTCATTTGCCATTTTTTTCACCCCGTTCTGATCAGTTGTCAAGAATAATGTTTCCTATGTCAAGGATTATTGTAATGCTTCCGTCGCCGAGGATTGTGCATCCTGCCATACCCTGCTGTTTTATATTGTAACGGTTGAACATAGGGGAGAACGGTTTTACAACAACCTGCTGTTCGCCGATAAGTTCGTCAACAAGAATGCAGGCACTTTTTCCGTCAGCTTCGACCAGAACCACAACTCCGTCATAGATGTTGTCCGAAGCAGGTTCAAGCCCATAGAATTCGTGCAGCCTGATAAGCGGATAGCACTTGTTTCTTATCTTGACTATCTCCTTGCCGGAAGTATCATAAAACAGCTGATTTTCTTTAAGCTTGATAAATTCCTTTATGGAGTTTATCGGAATCGTGAATATTGAAGAGCCTACTGAAACTTCAATTCCGTCAACAATAGCAAGTGAAAGCGGAATCTTTATGATGAAGTTTGTACCTTCGCCCCATTTGCTGTCAACAGAAACTGTTCCGCCGATTTTTTCTATGCTCTGTCTTACAACGTCCATTCCGACGCCCCTGCCCGAATATTCGGTAACTTCGGTGTTTGTGGAAAATCCCGGAAGCATAACCATATTGAATATTTCCTTTTCGGTATATTCCTCTTCCGGTTTTGTCAGAAGACCGTTTGCCTTTGCCTTTTCCATAACCCTCTGACAGTCAATTCCCGCACCGTCATCGGAAACAACAATTATAACTTCTCCCGATGAATTGTAAGCGGCAAGAGTAATTGTACCCTGGGCAGGTTTGCCCCTTGCAATTCTTTCCTCCTGACTGGATTCAATTCCGTGGTCCATTGAGTTTCTGACCATATGCATAAGCGGGTCGTTGAGGTTATCTATAATACTCTTGTCAACTTCGGTTTCTTCGCCCTCAAAGACAAGGTTTACGTCCTTGCCGAGCTTGACCTTCATGTCACGGACAATTCTTGTCATCTTGTTGAATACGCCTGAAAGCGGAACCATTCGTATTGACATTACAATATCCTGGAGTTCATCAGTAAGCTTTCTGAGCTGTCTTGTAGCCTTCTGGAAGTTGTCAAGCTTCAGTCCCTTCAGGTCAGGGTTTGAAGTTACCATGGCTTCGGCTATAACAATTTCGCCGACCATGTCAAGAAGCTGGTCGAGTTTGTTTAAGTTAACGCTTATAAGACTCTGCTTGCCCTTGGAAACGTGTTTGTTTTTCTGAGCAAGTTTATTGTTTATTTCCTCTTTGGTCTGTGCAGCAGGGGCAGCAGGTTTCGGCGGCTGCGGTTTTGGCTCTGCAGGTTTTTCAGTCTGCGGCTGAGGAACTGGTTCAGCGACTTTTACTTCCGGTTCTGCCGGAGCTGCCGCAGGAGCAGGAGTTTCAGCAGATTCTTTCTTCTGGGCAGAAGAAACGTCCTCAACTGTTTCATATGATTTTACATCTATTGAATCTTCGATTTCTCTGTAAATATGCTTGTAGTTTTCCTCCGTAGCCTTTATTTTCATAAGGAATCCGTTTTCACTTATGATTTTGGCTGTTGAGGAATCTGTTTCAATGTTTTCAGGCTCATATTTTATTTCTGTGCAGTATTCTGAAATCTTGTTTACAAGAAGCGTTGCTCTGAGGTTTTCCATTTCACAGTTATCCTCAAAGAATACACGGATTTTCAGGAAATCATCGCCTGACTGTTCCTCTGCACCGGCATCAGCATTTTCCGCCTGTGCCTGTGCTGTATCATCGGCTTTCTGTGTGGCGGTATCAGTGTTTCCGTCCGGCATTTCACCCGTTTTCAGATATGTAACAAAATTTTCTATCTTGTTTATTTGTTCTGTAAAATCCGTCGGGACGGAATCCTCGTCCTGAAGTGAATCTATCTCAGCTTTGAGAAGGTCGGACGACGAGAACACGAGGTCATAAAGAGTTTCAATGGAATGAATGACCGGTTTTTCCTCACGGATAATATAGAACATATCTTCAATACTGTGTGCAAGAGCTGACATATTATCAAGTCCCATCATGGCAGAACTGCCCTTGATGGTATGCATGATTCGGAAAATCTCATTGATATCTTCATCGTCAAATTTATTGTTGCTTTCAGTTTTCATCATAATCTGATCAAGCTGTTCAAGGAGAGATGTAGATTCGTAAATATACATATCTACCATACTTTCCATACCTGATTCAAATCTGCTCATAATTTACACCTGCCTGTATTTTATATTTTGGAAACATTATTATTAAGGGATTATCTCGTCCAGACCGCCCTTGGACATTACGATTTCACCTGTTTCTTCAAGTTTTCTTATAGTAGCGATTATCTTTCTCTGTGCGTCTTCAACGTCACGCATACGGACATTATGCAGATACTGCAGGTCTGTCTTGATAGTTTCCTGCTGACGCTGGGACATATTGCTGAATATTGCCTTTGTGACTTCCGGATTTGCCGCCTTGAGGGCAACTGTGATATCCTTTGTGTCGCATTCTCTGAGGAAAGTCTGTATTTCACGATTGTCAAGAAGGGCAATATCGTCGAATACGAACATTCTCTTCTGGATTTCGTCCATAAGTTCCGGATCTGAATCGTTGAGTTCTTCCATAATGGTTTTTTCCGTCTGCATATCAAGATTGTTCATGACATCTGCAAGATAGTTTACGCCGCCGAATTCAACGGTATTGACAGAGCCGACAGAATTGAGTTTCTGTTCCATTATCTCCTCGACATTTCTTACGATTTCCGGGGAAATACTGTCCATATCAGCGATTCTTTTGAATATTTCAACCTGAATATCATTCGGGAATTCAGCGAGTATCTGTGCTGATTTTTTAGAATTTATATGTGTGATAACAAGTGCGATTGTCTGTGGCATCTCATTTGCAAGAAGCGTCAGAATAGTCTTGTAATCTACATTTTTGAGGAATTCAAAAGCTCTGTTTGAATCGTGTATCCTCTGCATTATCATCTTGGCTTTTTCAGCACCGAACGCATTTATAAGAACGTTCATGGAATACTGCTGACCGCCCTCGGCAGAGATTTTCTGAGCTATGAAGATGTTATAGAACTCGTCCATAACGTCTTTTATCTGTTCCTGTGAAAGATGGTTTATACTTGCAATTTCAAGTGAAAGCTGTTCTATCTCATCATCGTCAAGATGCTTGTATATTTCCGCTGCCGTATCCTCACCCAGAGCAACAATAAATGCGGCTGCTTTTTCAGCAGGCGTTATTGTTTTTTCTTCAGCTGCGGGTTCCTGAGTTTTAGCCTCGGCATTTATGGTTTTAGCTTCAGCATCTTTTTTCTTCATTTATGTTCCTCCCCCGGAAAATTACGCATTTTATTTTGTAAATTTAATTATATCATATTTTCATCGATTTAGCAATACCATAAAATGCTGTATCAGGAAGAATAAATGTAGAAAAATCAGATGATTTATAAATAACCGATGTTAATATTATACAAAATATTTTTAACAAAGTCAAGCATTTTGTGCATGATATTATAAAATATATTTTTGCAAATTTATGAAAATCTATTGACAAATTGAGATAAATCGCATAAAATAGTAATTGTAATCAGTGCAGAACCCGTAAAACGCATATTTGCGGACTGCATGATCTTAAATGAGCGGAGGACATATAATGACAGAATTGGATGGATTAAGACTGACTGATCTTATTGATGTAAAGACGTTGCAGGATATTCAGGACGGATTTGCCAATACAACCGGTATGGCGGCACTTACAACAGATGCTGACGGAACAGCGGTAACGCAGGGAAGTAATTTTACGGAATTCTGTATGGAACTTACCAGAAAATCACGCACAGGCTGTCAGAGATGTGAAAAATGCGACAAACAGGGCGGAGAAAACACAATGTATACCGGCAGAGCGTCTACATATTACTGCCATGCAGGTCTTGTTGACTTTGCCGCACCAATAATGGTAAACGGAAAGTTTATCGGTTCATTTATCGGCGGACAGGTTCTCACAGAACGTCCGGACGAGGAAAAAATGAGAAGATATGCGGCTGAGATAGGAGTTGATCCGGAGGACTATGTAAGGGCTGTAAGAAAGGTAAAGATACTTCCGAAGCGTCAGATAGACAAGGCGGCGGAATTTCTGTGTACCATTGCAAACGTTCTTTCACAGATAGCATACAGCAATTATATTGCAAACAAGAATAATTCAGGGCTTACAAGCCTTAATGCAAGCCTTATGACGCAGATACACGATGCCGAGGATTTGATAAATACAAATTCAGGAAATATGGACAAACTGCGTTCCGAGTTTACATTCCTTGAAGATATAGCAAAGAAATCCGTTTCGGAAGTGAATTCAACAAAGGAAACAGTAAAGGTTATACAGGATATTGCAAGAAATACAAGAATCCTCGGATTCAACGCCTATATTGAGGCTGCAAGAGCCAAGGAAAGCGGAAAGAGTTTCGGAGTTATCACACAGGAAATAAGAGACCTGGCGGACAGAAGCAAGGAATCTGCTGACAAGATAGAAGATGCTATGAAGTCAATCGGCGATTTTACAAAGCAGATTGATGAACAGATAAAAAATACGGAAAAGATTCTGAAAGAGTGTATTCAGAATATTGATAATTTCTCAATGCTTCTGAAACAGATGGGAAATAAGTAAGAAAAACAACAGGGACGTTTTCGGGCGTCCCTGTTTCAGTTGGCTTAAAAAAGAGGGGATACTCTGCATAAGAGAGTGTCCCCTGAATAATTCAGAAATAAATTTGCTCATGAAGAAAATGTTGTTACGGCAAAGAGAATGATGTATATTATTCCGCTGATTATCGTTGTGGGAGAGGTCAGTGCGATTTTCCCACATCTGAACTGCTGATGTATTGTCATTTTCGGCATGGTGTTTTTTCGTGCAAACAGAATGAAAAGCACAAGTCCGGCTATAAACAGTATAACTGATACAAAGCCAAATAAGCCCAATAATACTGAGCCTTCTCCCGCATATGTTGTTACAATTCCAGAAAGACCGGCAAAACAGTTTACGAAGAAATGCACAAATATTGACGGCAGAACGGAATTATGCTTTATGTCAATATATCCCATGAATATTCCAAGGAGAAAAGCCAGTACGAACTGTGCCGCATTTCCATGAGAGATGCCGAAGAAAAATGCACTGATAAGTATTGCAAAACGCTGGCTTACCCTTGAAAATGTATTCATTATGAAACCCCTGTAAAGAAGTTCTTCTGTGACGGGAGCGATTATACAGGTGTAGCAGGTTGATATGATTAGTGCTTTTGCTCCGCTGTATGATATTACCTGTGAATTGCCGATGAGGTCAGCGTTCGGAAGAAGCTGCATGAGTGCTGTCAGGGCAATTGCGGCAACACGCTGTACAAACAGACCAATAACGGCATAGCAGATTATATCTGAAACTTTCAGATTTTTTGTCCGGAAAAGAGAGGACGGTTTTGTACCTGCAAATCTGCATCCTATAAAGAATGCAAGAAGATTTGCCGCCAGATAGCTTATAAGGGTTATTCCCGGAAATATTGAGGTGTTGTCTATTATGGCTGAAATATCATCAGCCCTGTCCCGGAAAGCATCACTTATGCTTATTCCGTTTATGCCGATTATTATCATCATTGCAATGACATATAAAATATTTGCGATTACAACCGATGAGGCAATGTGGAGCAGTATTCCGCCTCCTGCAATGTTATAGGAATTTCTTATTTTCTTTTTTTCCTCTTTGCCCGGAATGAACGGAAGTTCGCAGCCGGGAACGGCAATCTGAGGGACTACCTCGCCGTAATCACGGTTATATTCGGGATTTTCTGTCGGATTATCAAAAGGGTTATATGGGTCAACAGGCTTTACATATTTTCTGTCATAAGCATGAAATTTTGCCTGATTCTGAAATTCTTCCTGCGGGATTTCATTTTCAAAAAAATCCATAAAATGCCTCCTTATTTCATAAAACGAATAATAAATATAATTATATATCATTTCTGACAATTAGTCAAATAATAATCGGGGAAAAGTTGTGGACAAGGACGAAAAAATATGATATAATATTTCCAGTAAATAAAATAATCAGAAAGGATATGGAATATGCTTCATGAGAAATCCTGCGGGGCGATCGTCTATCGCAAATCCCACGGAAATACAGAGATTCTGCTTATAAAGCACGTTAACAGCGGACACTGGTCATTTCCTAAAGGTCACGTTGAAGGTAATGAAACCGAGCTTGAAACTGCCCAGAGAGAAATCATGGAAGAAACCGGAATTGATGTTATTTTGGATCCTACATTCAGAGAAACGGTTTCATATTCTCCCAAAAAGGATACCAATAAGGTTGTTGTCTATTTTCTTGCAAAAGCCAAAAATTTTGATTATGTTCCTCAGGAGGAGGAAATTGCTGAGATCAGATGGGTTGATATAGGATATGCTGTCAATATCCTGACATATGAAAATGACCGTGTGATCGTCAACAAAGCAAAAAATGCAATAAAAGAAAGAGTGTAACCGCTTTTGCGGCTGCACTCTTTTTCTGTATCAGAACTGTTTTAAAATTATCTTTCGATTATCTGGCTTCTGTCAGGACCTACACCTATCATTGCAACACGACAGCCACAGAGTTCTTCCAGACGGCTTATATACTTTTTGCAGTTTTCAGGAAGTTCATCAAAGCTTCTGCATCCTGTGATATCTTCTGTAAAGCCTTCAGCTTCTTCATATATCGGCTTACAGCCTGCGAGTTCTTCCAGAGTAGGAGGGAAGTTGTTTATAATGCTTCCGTCCGGCATTTTGTATCCTACGCATATTTTAAGAGTTCCGAGTCCGCAGAGTGTGTCAAGCTTGTTGATAGCAAGACCGTCCAGACCGTTTACTCTTACAGAATGCTTAACGATAACAGCGTCAAACCAGCCTGTTCTTCTTGGTCTGCCTGTTGTTGTACCGAATTCACCGCCGACTGTTCTTATCTTGTCGCCGATTTCGTCATCAAGTTCTGTCGGGAAAGGACCTTTTCCGACTCTTGTTGTATAAGCCTTTGCAACACCGATGATGTTTGTTATCATTCTCGGGCCTATACCTGTTCCGACGCATACTCCGGCAGAAAGCGGATGTGATGAAGTAACATAAGGATATGTACCGAAATCTATATCGAGAAGTGTTGCCTGTGCACCTTCAAACATAATAGTTTTTCCGGCTTTGTCGGCGTCATATGTAAGAACTGAAACATCATCAACAAACGGAGCAAGAATCTTTCCGTATTCATTGTATTCTTTGATAACAGCTTCTATGTCAACAGCTTCACCGCCGTAAACTTCTGTTATAATCTTGTTTTTCAAAGCACCTGTTGATCTTGCTTTTTCAGCAAAAACTTCAGGATGAACAAGGTCATAAACTCTGATTCCGCAGCGTTCATACTTGTCCATGTATGTAGGGCCTATACCTCTTTTTGTAGTACCGATGTCTGAGTTTCCTCTGAACTTTTCAGAAAGTCCGTCAAGGATAATGTGCCAAGGCATAACAACGTGTGCTCTCGGGTCAATTTTAAGATTATCTGTTGAGATTCCTCTTTCATGGAGGGAGCTGAGTTCTCCTGTGAAATCCTTAGGGTCTAAAACAACACCAGCACCGATAAGACAAAGCTTATCAGGGTAAAGGATACCTGAAGGGATAAGGTGGAGCTTGTATACTTCACCGTTGTTAACAACAGTATGACCGGCGTTATTACCGCCCTGTGAACGAACTACAACATCAGCCCTTGAAGCAAGAATGTCTATGATTTTACCTTTTCCTTCGTCGCCCCATTGAGTTCCGACAACAATATTTGCAGGCATTTTTTTTCCTCTTTTCAATAGTTTTAGGTATGCTTACTGTGCATACACACTCTATTATATCAGAAAAAAAACGGTATTTCAAGGGAAATTGCCGTTTTTTTATGATAATCTTCAAAAATACTGATAAAAGTAAATTTTTGTGTAAAAAATCCGAAAAATCCTGTTTAATTGATTAAAAATACTCAAATTCGCTTGATAAATGCTAATGAATAGTGTTATAATAATACTGTGTAATATTTTCAGCCGCTCAGCCGCCGGCTGATCCTGCTACACACGAAATTTGCCGGAATGCAGAGAAAGAACCACAAAACAGTAAACGGAAGGCATATCTGACCCAGGACGTTATATGGCATATCAGAATAATCCCAGACGTTCCAGCCGAGCATTATATTAACTATTACCCCGACTGTGAATTCAGCAGAGGTTATGATGACCGCCCCGAGAATACATTTCTGCCAGAGCGGAGTATTTTCAAGCCTTGTGTGCATTTCGTAGATTACTGTCAGGACAAATCCGCCGGTAAGGGTCATTGTCCAGTGAGTAAATCCCCTTGTGGAAACTTCGAGAAGACTGTATACGAAACAGCCGGTAAGAAAGACCAGTGTCCGTATTCCGATTGTTTTCAAATGCGACACCTCCTTACCTGATTTATTATGCATTCGGCAAAACTTTTTATACATATGGCTTTGCGAAAAACATTATATTATTTTATAATTTTTATTATGCTGTATTCCGATACAGCGGAACGGAGAAAATTATGAGAAAAAGCGGTATTCTTATGCATATTTCAAGCCTCCCCTCACAGTATGGCATAGGCAAGATGGGAAAGTCCGCATATGACTTTGTTGATTATCTTGTAAATGCGGGAGTGAAATGCTGGCAGATCCTTCCTTTGTCGCCGACAAGCTATGGAGATTCGCCTTATCAGTCATTTTCGGTTTATGCCGGAAATCCTTATTTTATTGATTTTGAAACTTTAAAGCGTGAGGGACTTATAAAAAAGTCGGATTACGAAGAAATAAAGTGGCAGGATAATGAACGTCAGGTAAATTACAGCCTTATATATGAAAACTGCTTCAAAGTTTTACGACAGGCTTACAAGACTTACAGACGTGATATTTCAAAAAGATACCATGATTTTGTTGAGAAAAACAAGTCGTGGCTTGATGATTATGCTCTGTTTATGGCACTTAAATTCAAAAACGGCGGAAAGCCATGGTATGAATGGGATAAAAAGCTTGCCGTAAGGGATAAGGACGCTCTTGAAAAGGCGGCAGATGAACTTTCAAAGGAAACTGAATTTTTCAAATTTATACAGTACAAATTTTTCAGACAGTGGGCAAACCTTAAAAAGTATGCAAACGACAAGGGAATAGAAATAATCGGTGATATGCCTATTTATGTTTCTTATGACAGCGTTGAGGCATGGGCAACCCCGGAGCTATTCCAGTTTGACAAGAACAAAAAACCGAAAGCTGTTGCAGGCTGTCCTCCGGACGATTTTGCAGTTACAGGTCAGCTTTGGGGAAATCCGCTTTACGATTGGGAATACCATAAGAAAACAGGATACAAATGGTGGATTGAAAGACTGAAATTTTCAGCTTCTGTATACGATATCGTAAGAATTGACCATTTCAGGGGTTTTGAAAGTTACTATTCAATTCCTTATGGAAATAAGACTGCTGAAAAGGGCGAATGGAAAAAAGGCCCTGGTGCGGAACTTTTCAAGACAGCCGAAAGGGAACTCGGAAAGCTTAATATTATTGCTGAAGACCTCGGATTTATCACAGATGATGTAAGACAAATGCTTGACGCTGTCGGTTATCCGGGAATGAAAGTTCTTCAGTTTGCATTCGGTGAAGGCGGAGAAAGCGAACATCTTCCGCATAACTTCACGACTTCAAACTGCATAGCATATACGGGTACGCATGACAATGACACGCTCAAGGGCTGGATAGCTTCGCAGTCATCTGATACAATAAAATACTGTATGGCTTATATAAATACAAAGAAGAAAAAGGATATTCCGAAAGGTATCATAAGAGCGGCATGGGGAAGCGTTGCTGAAATAGCCGTTGCACAGATGCAGGATTTCCTTAATTCTGACCCGTCATGCAGAATGAATACTCCTTCGACTCTCGGCTGCAACTGGCAGTTCAGAACGCATGAAAGTGATTTTACAGACAAAATGGCAAAAAGAATTTTAAAGCTTAATAAAATGTATAACAGATAAGAATAATTTCTGAATTTTATTTTGTAATAAGGAGAAGAAAATTATGGAACAATTCAAGAAAATGCTGAAAGAAAAGCTCAGCGGATGTGAAACTCCGCAAGAACTTCATACAGCTTTGGGAAATGCGGTTATGGAATATGCTGCTGAAAACTGGGAAAAGTCAAGGAACGCTCATCTTCAGAGCAGACGTGCCTGCTATTTTTCCATGGAATTTCTTGTGGGAAGGGCAGTTTTCAACAACATTTTATGTCTGGGACTTTATGATGATGTTCAGGCTGTTTTCAGCGAAATGGGAAAAAATCTTTCCGACCTTGAGGAGATAGAGGACGCTGCTCTCGGTAACGGCGGTCTCGGACGTCTTGCTGCTTGTTTTCTTGACAGTGCCGCATCACTTGACCTTCCGCTTGACGGCTATGGCATACGCTATAAATACGGACTTTTCAAGCAGGGCATTGAGGACGGTTTCCAGACAGAAACAGCTGACAACTGGACGAAATACGGTGACCCTTGGTCTGTCAGAAATGAGGACGATGCCGTTGAGGTTAAGTTCAATGGTCAGACAGTAAAGGCAGTTCCTTATGATATGCCGATATTCGGCTGTAAGACAAAGCATATCAGCACACTCAGACTCTGGCAGTCAGAGGCAATAAACGAATTTGATTTTGCTCTGTTCAATCAGCAGAAATATACAGAGGCAAGTCTTGAAAAAAATTCGGCTGAAGATATTTCAAGAGTTCTTTATCCGAACGACGACACAAGAGAGGGCAAAAAGCTCAGACTCAAACAGCAGTATTTCTTCTGTAGTGCATCACTTCAGGATATAACAAAAAAGCATCTTGAAAGATTCGGAACACTCGAAAACATTGCGGACAGCATAACAATTCAGCTCAATGATACACATCCGGTAATTTCCATACCTGAATTCATCAGAATAATGATGAACAACGGAATGAATTTTGAAAAGGCATTTTCTATCGCTGTAAAGGTGTTCAACTATACAAACCATACAGTAATGCCGGAAGCACTCGAAAAATGGGACTGCGGTCTTGTTGAAGAACTTCTGCCGGAAGTTTATGCAATTATTTTACAGATAAATGAAAAACTTATTGCCCAGATGTATGAAAAGGGTAAGACTCCTGAGGAAATTGCAAAGATAAAGATTGTAAGAAACGGTCTTGTAAATATGGCTGATATGGCTGTATACTGCTCATCTTATGTAAACGGCGTTGCCGAGATTCATACAGAAATTCTGAAAGATACCGTTCTGGCTGACTGGTATAAAATCTATCCGGAACGTTTCCAGAATAAGACAAACGGTATTACACAGAGAAGATGGCTTGCCCTCTGCAACAGACCGCTTTCAGCATTCATTACAGAGCTTCTCGGAAATGATGACTGGATGACAAATCTTGACAAGCTGAAAGAACTGGAAAAATATGCTGATGATGAGAAGATAATCAACAGATTCATAAACATCAAAAAGGAAAATAAAGTTCAGCTTGCTGACTATATCTTCAAAAAGGAAGGCATAAAGCTTGACCCTGATTTTGTTTTCGATATTCAGATAAAGCGTCTGCATGAATACAAGCGTCAGCTTCTCAATGCGTTTTCTATTCTTTATATCTATTTCGGAATCAAGTCCGGCGAAATAAAGAATATGCATCCGACAGCGTTTATTTTCGGTGCAAAATCTGCTCCGGGATATCGCCGTGCAAAGGGTATTATAAAGTATATCAACGAAATTGCAAAGCTGATTGACAACGATGAAGAAGTAAGCAAGTATATGAAGGTTGTCTTTGTTTCAAACTACAATGTATCCTATGCGGAAAAACTTATTCCGGCGGCAGATATTTCTGAACAGATTTCAACAGCAGGTACTGAAGCTTCCGGTACAGGAAATATGAAACTTATGCTTAACGGTGCTGTAACCCTCGGAACATATGACGGTGCAAACATCGAGATTGTAAGAGAAGCAGGAGAGGACAATAACTATATCTTTGGTGCAAGAGTTGAAGAACTCAAGGATATTATGCCGAAATATGACAGCAGAAAGCTTTTGTCCGAGAATCCTAAGATAAGACGTGTTGTTGAAACTCTCATTGACGGAACAGTTTCAGACGGCGGCACAGGTTATTTCAGAGAACTTTATTTCTCACTTACAGACGGTGCATCATGGCATTCACCTGACAACTACTATCTGCTTGGCGACCTTGAAAGCTATGTTGATGTAAAACTTCGCTGCATTGCTGATTTCAGCGGAAGAAAATATATCGGCAAGAAGCTCTGGTACAATATGTGCAATGCAGGAAAGTTCAGCTCAGACAGAACAATAAGCGACTACGCTGAAAATATCTGGCATATCGGTAAAGTTGCAGATGTTTTTTAAAAAATAATTTTCAGTAAAACAAAAGGCATGACAGTTTTAAAGCTGCCATGCCTTTTTCTATATTTATATAATATCATGCGTCAGAGATTTTTTATCCCCTGTGTTACAGATTTTACCTGCATAACCCCTGTTTCAACATTGAAAAAAACTGTCCTTCCGTAATTCAGACCGGTATCTTCTGCAAGAATCCTTATTCTGTAAGCGGCAAGAACTTTTTTTACTGCCTCAACGTTTCTCTGTCCTATATTGAATGATGTACACTTTGTCTGGAACATTTGTGCTCCGCCGGCAATTTTGGCGGTTATCGAGGCAAGAACAGCCCCTTTTTTCTGCATCTGGCTGATAAGTTCGGATATACCTGTATCAGCATATCTTCTGAGATTAACGGATGCATTTGCAGCTTCCTTGCTGTTTGGAAGCATTATATGAGCAAGCCCGCCGATTTTACGGTTGTTGTCGAGAAGGCATATGCCTACACATGAACCAAGAGCATATGTAGCTAAGACATCAGGCGGATTTGCAACGTTTAAATCAGAAATTCCGACATTTATCACACTGGCCATTTTACATTATTCCAAGCCTTTCAAAAATTTTGTTGAGTGAATCCATTTCCGGTACAAGAATCATATTGCTTTTTACCTTATCGCTGTTTTCGCCGATGGAAAAAGAATCATCAATAAACAAAACCTTATTGCCGACCTGTGCAAATTCAATTGATGGAACGCTGAGTATTGCTCCCGCCATATCAACACACATGGAAGGAACGGATACATCAATTGTAAGCGAGGTCATTGATGAAAGTGCATTGACGTAGGACGACGCCATTATATTTCCTATTTCGTTGAGAGCTGACATATCCATTTCATCAAGCTCGGAAACGGAGGTGTAGTCCTTTCCGAAAAATACTTTAAGAACATTTCTTATAAGGTTATCGTTGAAAACATAAAGTATCATTCCGTCAACATCACCGCTGAGCTTTATCAGAACTCCCAGAACGACATTTTCCGGACCGCCGACGTAATCGGCAACATCATTGAAACCAAGGATTCTTACATGAGGAACATTTATGTTTATTTCTGTATTCATAAGTGACGCCAGAGCAGTCGCCGCATTTCCAGAGCCGATGTTTCCAAGTTCGGTCAGTACGTCAACGTGCATATCATCAAGTTCATCTATACTGTTAAAAGGCATTGCTATTCTCCTTCCGGAATATTATCCGAGAACCTTTTCAACAGCCTGGATAATTCTGTCAGGCTTGAAAGGCTTTACGATGAAGTCAAGTGCGCCGAGCTTTATAGCTTCAACAACCATAGCTTCCTGTCCCATAGCAGAACACATTATAACTTTTGCATTAGGGTCAGCCGCCTTGATATCCCTGAGTGCTTCAATACCTGTTTTGTTAGGCATTGTGATATCCATTATAACAAGGTCGGGACTTTCTGATTCATAAAGCTTGCAGGCAATTTCACCGTCAGCAGCGTCTATAATATCTGTATAGCCGTTTTTCTTCAATGAATCCTTTACCATCATTCTCATGAAAGCGGCATCGTCTGCAACCAAAATTTTCTTACCCATAGTGTAATCTCTCCTTTATTTTATCATGCTTGTTACTTAAATTTATGTATTTCAAGTAAATCAGAATCTTCTGTATTTACTGTATTTGTCTATAACCTCTGTTATTCTTATGGCGAAGTTGTCATCAACAACAACGACATCGCCCTTTGCGATAAGGTTTCCGTTGACCAGAATATCAACAGGTTCATTTGCAAGGGTATCAAGTTCTATAACTGTTCCCTTTGTGAAGTTTCCGACTTCCTCTATGCTCTTCTGTGTTGAACCGATAAGAACGGTAACGTCCATAGGGACGTCAAGCAGTGAGTTGAGGTTTTTGTACTGCTTTTCTGTAAGCGGAGGTGTTTTTTCCTCTTCTTCATCAAGTGAATCAATATGGAATTCCTGAACATTCAGACTCTTTCCGGCAGAACCGTTTGCAACGACCCTGCTCTTCGGAACAGGTGTCGGCTTTGGCTTTGCCGTTTCGGCTTTAGCTGCTTTTTTCGGCTTTGCAGGTTCAGAAGGTTCTTCGGCTTTTTTTCTGGATTTTTTAGCCGGCTTTTCTTCTTCCTCTTCCTCATCGTCATTTTCTTCCGGTTTAGGTTCAACAGCCTTTTTCTTGCTTTTCTTTTTATCCTTTTTGCTTTCCTTGGCTTCTTCCTCATATTCGTCAAGGTCGGAAGAATAGCTTGCAATAACCTTTTCAGCAAGTTCCTCTGCAAGGTCGATGGAAAGCATGGTTACAAAGTGACTGTTCATAATGCCGTCAATGGTAAGGTCGAATGAAACCAGACAGGCATAATCAGAAGCTTCAAGATTGTTAAGCTTTAAAATGTCCTTGTCAGACTGTATAACCACCGCTTCAGGAGTTGAGATATCGGTCGGAGTATTGATAATTTCTGAAAGAGTCGTTGCCGAAGCACCCATCATCTGGTTCATCATTTCGCATACAGCAGAAACATTCATTTCGTCAAACTCAAAATCGTCAGTCACTTCCGGCGGGAGTCCCATAAGCTGGTTTACCATCATCTGTACGTCGTTCTGTTTAAGTACCAGAACAGAAGCACCATGGATACCCTTGACATATTTGATTTTAACGCAGATTGAAGGGTCAAGTTCCTCGAAGCTTATCTTTCCGGCTTTTTTGACAGTGACCTTAGGTGTTGTAATCCATACCTTTGCATTCATGAAATTTGAAAGTGCGGTAGCGGCAGAACCCATCATAATATTCTGGATTTCACCGATTGCATCTCTTTTTTCACCGCTTAATATGGAATCCTGGTCGATGTCTTCTTCCTCTTCATCGTCCTCGTCATCTTCTTCGATATCTTCGTCTTCGTCGTCGAAATCCTCATCATCTTCATCTTCGTCCTCATCTTCCTCTATTCCGAGGAGAGAAGAAGCCATGCTGTTTGCTGTGCCAACAGGGAGAATAAGTATAAAACGGCTGTCAATAGCATCACCGACAGCGATATCGAATGATATAACGCAGACTTCGTCGTCAGGATCGATTCCCTGTAATTTGTAAAGTGTTTTTGTATTTGCTGAAACAGTTGTTTCCGGAGGGGCAATGCTTACCGCAGTGTTCACAACCTGAGAAAGGGAAGTTGCGGCTGCACCCATCATCTGGTTCATAAGTTCCGTAACAGCAGAAATGCTCATTTCGTCGAACTCAAAGTCATCACTGACATCAAGGTCATTTCCCATGAGCTTGTTTACGACCATCTCCATGTCCTCCTGATTGAAGACCATGACAGATGTTCCCTTTATTCCGCTTGTATATTTTACTTTGACATATACATTTTCTTCGCCCTTGGTGAAAAGGATTCCCTTAACTATTTTATTAAGCTTTGTTTTTACAATCTTACTCGCCTGACATACGGTAACTTCCGGAGCTGTGATCGAAACAGTTTCGTCGATCATTCCCGCAACAGCAGTTGCCGCCGACCCCATAGCAATATTGTAAACTTCCCCTAAGGCATCAGTTTTCATTTCGTCTAAAACAGGTTCGGCCATTTTTATCTCCTTGTATCATAAACATTACAGATTTTAATTGCTTTTTTGTGATTTACAATTCCCATTTTCCCGTCAAAAAGCTTTTCGTTGTTGACCATAAGAGAAATATTCTGGTCGATAGGGACATTGAGCATAAGCACATCGTCAGGGTGAAGTTCAAGTATTTCCGTCAGATCAACTTGAGTCTGTGCAAGAACAGCTTGTATTTTAAAGTCGGAACGTGAAATACGTTTTATCATTCCGTCACGGTATTCCTTTTCCTTTTCGGAATCGAAGGTTCTTTTTACTGCGTTTGAAGAATTTCCCTTTGAGATAATGGATTCCATTGTAATGGCGGGAATTGTTATTGTGACAACATTCTTGACATTATTGTATTCAACCTGAAGCGTTGCAAGAATAATAACTTCATCGGCAGTTATAGGCTGGTTGACACGGGCATTGGATTCAATATCGACAAGAGAAGGAGTCATATCAATAAACGGTGAAAAAACCTCTTTCAGAAGATCTCCCGTTTTTTCAAGGACATTCCGTATAACTCTTATTTCGATATCTGTGAAATTTCTTGATAAATCCGTATTTTTTCCGTATCCGCCGAGGAGCCTGTCTATAAGTGAAAATGTAACTGCATTTGAAAACTGAACCATGCATCTTGTGTCCATTACATCATCGTTCTCATTAAATAGAAGGTCAATATTTCCCATAAGTGTGCAGTCAGGAAGAGCATTATTGAATTCATAGAAACGCTGCTCTTCTATCTGAAGAACTTCAACCTTGCAGTAAAATCTTGTGATACTTGTCAGATATGATGAAAAAAGTCTTGCGTAGGATTCGTAAATTGTGCCTATGGTTTTAAGCTGTTCCTTGGTGAATTTTTTCGGCGCCTTGAAATCATAGTCCTTTACTTTCTTTTCGGAAAGACTGTCGCTCATATCTTCAAGAGTCTGGGAATCTGCATTGTTCAGGTTTTTTAAAAGCTCGTCTATCTGGCTTTGGGAAAGTACGTCTGACAATTTGTTCACCTCTCGAATATATATGCTTGCCCTTTCAGTTAAAGGGACTTGTAAATCATGCCGTTTATACTATTTGAAAAACGGCTGAAACTAAAGCGATAAAATAAACGTTATTGCTAAAAATAAATACATTTGTTTTATTATAACATATTTTCAGCAGAAATTCCATAGCAAATTAATTTTTCTTCTATTTTTATACATAATTAACAAAGTATGCCGTATGGCTTTGCAGAAAATTTATAAATATGCCTTTGCGTAATGCGTAATCTGTTAAGCACTGACCGTATAATGTCTTAAAGGAATCAAACGGCAAAATGCACAATAAACGTATCTGTAAAATGTTAAAACTGTTGTATTTGACGAAAAGCGTTGACTTTTTAACTAATGTGTGGTATACTGGATTTAACTTAATTAAAATATATTTTTTGATATGGGAGCTGAATGTAATGAAAAAAGGAAAAATAAGAACAGGATTAGTTATAATAACTGTGATAGGTATACTTGTTACATCGTTTTCAGTATTCGGAACAGTTTATTATAAATTGAATTCAATCACAACATCAAGTATTCATGACCATGCAAGTGATTCGCTTACTATCCTGGAAAATGATATTTTCAAATGTCTTGAAGAATCGGCAACATCCGCTAAAAATTTGTCACAGTACAGCGTTCTGACAGACGCCATGAACAATGGCGCTGATCCGTCAACGGTTTATTCTGCAATAGACAACTTTTATAAGATGACTGCAATGTCAACAAACTGTATCACCATTACAGATAATGAAGGAACAGTTATTGTCCGTTATTATGACGACAAAAAAGGCGATTCAATAGCAAATCTTGAATATGTTGAAAAGGCTCTGGCAGGACAGACAACAACATCAGTTGCTGCCGGAAACAATATTAAAATGGGTGCAAGAACCGGAACTCCTATTAAAAACGGCAAGGGAGAGGTTATAGGCATGGTTTCTGTTACATATTCTTTTGATGATGAGGCATTTCTTGATAACATCAAGGGCTCAACGGAAAATGAATATACAATTTTCCTGAATGATGAAAGAATAAACACAACCATTATGAAGAATAACCAGCGCTCTGTAGGAACAAAAATGGATTCTAAAATTGCCAAAACAGTTCTTGATGAACAGAAAGAATATATTAAAGAAACCCAAATAATGGGTAAGGACTATATGGCGGCATACAGACCAATAACTGATGGTGACGGAAATACTATAGGTGCGATTTTTGCAGGTCTCAGCATGGAAAATGTTCAGACACAGCGTGAACAGGCAATATTGATAATTGCGGTTGTAATTGTGGCAGTTGCAGTTATAGTTATTGTTCTTATGAGCCTGTTTATTGGTAACAGTGTTGTAAAACCGGTTATAAATCTTTGTGATGTGGCCCATGAAATGGCTCAGGGAAATCTTTCTGTTGAGGTGAAATCCGCTCCGAATAATGAAATCGGATCGCTTGCGGAATCACTGAAGGAAACAATATCGAACCTGAAAATCTATATTGAAGACATTTCCGGCCATATGGAAAGCATGGCGGCAGGTGACATGACAAATAAAATTACTCGTGAATATATAGGAGACTTTTCATCTATCAAAGATTCTATAAACAAAATAGCGGGTTCGCTCAATAACACACTTTCATCTATAAACATTGCTGCGGAACAGGTAAATTCAGGTGCTGAACAGGTCGCAACTGCTGCACAGTCACTTTCACAGGGCGCAACAGAACAGGCAAGTTCAATTCAGCAACTGTCATCTTCTATCATGTCTGTATCTGAACAGGTAAATCAGAATGCCAAGAATGTAACTATTGCAAGCGATTACGTTAAGGAATCACAGAATGGAATTGAAAGCAGTAACGAATATATGCACCAGATGATGAGTGCAATGAACGAAATAAATGATTCATCTTCACAGATAAGCAAGATAATCAAAGTTATTGATGATATTGCATTTCAGACAAATATTCTTGCTCTTAACGCTGCTGTTGAGGCGGCAAGAGCCGGTGCGGCAGGAAAAGGGTTCTCTGTTGTTGCTGATGAAGTAAGAAACCTTGCATCAAAGAGTGCTGACGCTGCAAAACAGACAACAAGACTTATCGAAGGCTCTGTTGAAAGCGTTGAAAAGGGTACGGAAATAGCTCAGGAAACAGCTAAGGCACTTGAAGAAGTAAAGAAACATTCTGAAATGGTTGTTGAAACAATCAGTAAGATACAGAATGCATCTACAGAACAGGCAGAGGCTATCAACCAGATTACAATCGGTCTGGAACAGGTATCCGCTGTTGTTCAGACAAACTCTGCTACATCTGAGGAAAGTGCGGCGGCAAGTGAGGAACTTTCCGGTCAGGCACAGATGCTCAGGGAAGAAATTTCACAGTTCAAACTCAGCAGTGAATATGATGCTTATGCAAAAAATAATCAACCGGAAGCTGACGGAATGTCATTAGCTGACCAGCCGATTAAAATTGACCTTGACGACGATAAATATTAATTTTAGCTTTGCGTTCTCCCCGATATGCTTGATGTGTATCGGGGAATTTTCTTTTGTAGATATATTGATTTGTGTAATATGCTTAAAACTTAAACAGAAACATTATACAAAACATAGAAACCGGTTGACAAATTTATATATATTATTGACAAATCAGAAGCGTTGTGGTATACTTGAATCAAGTTAAATAGAGCAATTAAAGCTCTTTGAATATTGGAGTGTTACTGTTCAGAATTTGTAACAGGCATAACCAACTTAGTACGTTATTTGAATATTATTATTTTAATTAAGGGTAATAATATGTGTGCGTATGGGTTGGTTTTTTTGTTTATATAAGGGAGAACAGGGGAGAAATGTATGAAAATAATCAAAGTTATCAATAATAACAATGTCTGTATTCTTGATGAAAAGGGAAGGGAACAGATAGTATCCGGAAAAGGAATCGGATTCGGAAAGAAATACGGTGACAACGTTGAACCTTCACAGATTCAGAAAACATATATTTTCACAGATTCAGCACTTCAGAAAAAGCTTATGGATCTTATGACGGAAATACCGTTTGAATGCATAAGACTTACAAGCGATATGGTAGAGCATATCAAAAAATGTATTCCTTCAAAGCTTAATGAATCGCTTGTAATAACCCTTTCAGACCATATCGGTTTTGCTATTGAGCGCAAGAAACAGGGGGTAGAATTCACAAATCCGCTGATAGACAGCATAAGGGAATGTTACCCTGAGGAACTGAAACTTGGTTATTACTGTCTTGAACAGATTGAAAAAAATCTCGGAATAAAACTTCATCAGGACGAAGCGGGATTTATTGCAATGCATATAATAAACGCAAGGCTGTATACTAATATGAGTGAAGTTTATGACATTACCAAACTCATTGACAGTTGTATAAAAATTGTTTCTGACCATTACGGCGAAAGCATTGACAAAACATCGTCAGCATATGAAAGATTTCTGATTCATCTGAAATATATGGCACAGAGACTTTTTAAAAATGAAGAGTACAGAGAAGTTTTAAGCTCTGACCCGATTCTGACCGCACTTATCAGAAGCAACTACAAAGAACATTATGAATGTGCGGCAGGTATGCAGAAATTTATAAATGAAGCATACGGCAAAAAAATCAGCAAAGATGAGGTTATAACAATTACACTTCATCTTATAAAAATTACTTCAAAGGAAAATAATTTATAATTTATTTTATATTATTATGTCGGAGGCGAACCCGGTACCATTTGCTTTCAGACAGAAAAAAATTTAGGAGGTATAATCATGAAAGACAAAATCTTTGGCGTTTTACAGCGAGTTGGACGTTCTTTCATGCTGCCGATAGCAATCCTGCCGGTTGCAGGTCTGCTGCTTGGTATCGGAAGCTCGTTCACAAACCCGACAACACTTGAAACTTATCATCTGACAAAAATTATCAGCGAAGGCGGAATTCTCTACACAATACTCGACATAATGAGCAAGACAGGCAGTGCAGTATTCGACAATCTGGCGTTGCTGTTTGCGATGGGCGTTGCCATAGGAATGGCGAAAAAGGAAAAGGAAGTTGCTGCACTTTCAGGTGCAGTTGCATATCTTATTATGAATACAGCCATAAGTGCACTCATTTCCGCAAAGGGCGGCGTTGAAGCAATGGCGGCAAACTCAACAACATCAGTCCTCGGAATCACAACCCTTCAGATGGGTGTTTTCGGAGGTATTATCGTAGGTCTTGGCGTTGCAGCACTTCACAACAAATTCTACAAAATAGAACTTCCTCAGGTATTATCCTTCTTCGGCGGAACAAGATTCGTACCTATTATATGCAGTCTTGTTTATCTTATCGTCGGAATTCTGATGTTCTTCATCTGGCCGGTGGTTCAGAGCGGTATTGCACATCTCGGAAATTTAGTTCTTGCATCAGGTTATGCCGGAACATGGATATACGGAATCATCGAAAGAGCACTTATTCCGTTCGGACTTCACCACGTTTTCTATATGCCTTTCTGGCAGACAGAAGTTGGCGGTTCAGCAATGGTTGACGGAACTCTTATTCAGGGTGCACAGAATATTTTCTTTGCAGAACTTGCATCAAAATCCACAACACATTTCTCCGTTTCAGCAACAAGATTCATGTCCGGTAAATTCCCGTTTATGATATTCGGTCTTCCTGCCGCAGCATTTGCAATGTACCGCTGTGCAAGACCTGAAAAGAAAAAGGTTGTCGGTGGTCTTCTTATCTCAGCTGCTCTGACATCAATGCTGACAGGTATTACAGAGCCTCTTGAATTTACATTCCTGTTCGTGGCTCCTGCCATGTACGCTGTTCACTGTGTACTTGCCGGTCTGTCATATATGCTTATGCACATCTTCAATGTCGGTGTCGGAATGACATTTTCAGGCGGTATCATTGACCTTACACTTTTCGGTATCTTACAGGGAAACAAGAAAACCAACTGGATATGGGTAGTTATAATCGGTCTGATTTACGCAGTTGTTTACTATTTCGTATTCAGCTTTATGATTAAGAAGTTCAATCTCAAAACTCCTGGCAGAGAAGCAGACGATGAAGAAACCAAGCTTTATACAAGAAAAGACGTTGATGCACGAAAAGCCGGAGGCGAAACTTCAAAACAGAGCGGTTCAGTTGACATTACAAGTGCACTTATCCTTAAAGGTCTTGGCAGAAAGGGAAATATCTCCGATGTTGACTGCTGTGCGACAAGACTTCGTATTACAGTTATTGACCCTTCAAAGGTTGACGATGCAAGTCTGAAACAGAGCGGAGCGTCAGGCGTTATACACAAGGGCAACGGAATACAGGTTGTTTACGGTCCGCAGGTATCTGTTGTAAAGTCACATCTTGAGGACTTTATGGATACTCCTGAATCGGACAGACTTGATGAGATTCTTGGTGACGCTCAGCCGGAAAAGGAAGAAGTAAAACCGCAGAAAAGCGAAAATAATGCTGAAAATGCAAAGCAGATAACACTTGCAGCACATCTGAACGGAACTGTTGTACCGCTTGCAGAAGTTGATGACGAAGTTTTCTCCACAGGCGTTCTCGGCGAGGGTATTGCAATTGAACCGGATGAGGGTAAGCTTTATGCACCATGCGATGGTAAAATTGATACAGTTTTTGATACAAAACACGCTGTTAACATTGTTTCAGAAGACGGCTGTGAGATACTCCTTCATATCGGAATCAATACCGTAAAGCTTGAAGGAAAGCCGTTTACAGTTCATGTTAACGAAGGTGACAGCGTAAAGAAGGGCGATCTTCTTGTAAGTTTTGACATCAGGCAGATAAAGGACGCAGGCTATAAGACAACAACACCTATGATTATCTGCAACAGCGATGATTACAGCAAATTTGACGTTACCGCTTCCGGAAAGATCAAAGCCGGAAACGATATAATAAAAATCAGTTAAGAAAATTTAAAGACAAAAACGAAAGGAAGTATTTATTATGAAAACTATCACTTATACAATCAAGGACGAAGTCGGTATCCACGCAAGACCAGCAGGACTTCTTGGTAAAAAAGCAAAGGAATTTTCAAGCGAGATAACCGTTTCAAACGGTACAAAGGCAGTTAATGCAACAAAGATAATTGCTCTTATGGGACTCGGCGTAAAGTGCGGAGATACTATAACAGTAACAGCAAACGGAGCGGACGAAGATGAAGCTATAAAGGCTATGGAAGAATTTCTTTCAGCTAATCTTTAATTGAAAACAGGGGGTGTCGGTATGAAAAAATTCAGTGGAAAGGGCGTTTACAGTGCAGTAGCAATCGGAAAAATATCGGTGTTCAAACGTCAGGAGGCGGCAGTAAAACGCACTCACGTTACCGACACCGATTTTGAGATAAAGCGTCTTGAAAAGGCAAAGGAACAGACAACAGCTCAGCTGGAGGGGATTTATCAGAAAGCCCTGAAAGAAGTCGGTGAAACAAATGCACAGATATTTGAAATTCACATGATGATGGTTGAAGATGATGATTACAATGAATCAATAGTCAATATTATCGAAGGACAGAAAGTCAATGCAGAATATGCTGTTGCTGTTACATCTGACAACTTTGCGGAAATGTTCGCCAATATGGACGATCCTTATATGCAGGCAAGGTCTGCTGATATAAAGGATATATCAAACAGGATAATCAGCAATCTTGCAGGGGGAGGAAACCTCCACTCAGCAGATGAAAAGGTTATAATCTGTGCCGATGACCTTGCACCGAGTGAAACAGTCGCACTGGACAAGGATAAGGTTCTGGCATTTGTTACAGCTTACGGTTCTTCAAATTCCCACACAGCTATTCTGGCAAGAACTATGAATATACCTGCGGTTATCGGCGTCGGACAGGAATTCCTTGACAGCATAAAGGACGGCGATGAAGCTGTTGTTGATGGCTTTACAGGAGAGATTTACGTTTCCCCTGACAGCGATACTAAAGAAAAGATGCTTGCAAAGCAGAAAGCGGACGCTGAACAGAAGGAGCTTTTGCTCAGTCTCAAAGGCAAGGAAAACGTTACCCTTGACGGAACAAAGATAAACATTTATGCGAATATAGGCGGAGTCGGAAATATCGGTGCGGTACTGCTCAACGATGCCGGAGGAATAGGACTTTTCAGAAGTGAATTCCTCTATCTTGAAAACAGCGATTATCCGACAGAGGAACAGCAGTTCCATGCATATAAAAAGGTTCTGGAAAGCATGGCTGGAAAAAAAGTTATAATCAGAACTCTTGATATCGGTGCTGACAAGCAGGTGGATTATTTTAACCTTAAAAAGGAAGACAACCCTGCTATGGGACTTCGTGCAATAAGAATATGCCTTACACGTCCTGAGATATTCAGAACACAGCTGAGAGCATTGTACCGTGCATCAGTATACGGCAGTCTGGGAATTATGTTCCCGATGATAACAAGCGTTTCAGAAGTTGAAAAGATACTCGGAATATGCGAGGACGTAAAACGGGAACTGAAATCACAGGATATTGAATATTCAGAAAATGTCGAACTCGGAATTATGATTGAAACTCCGGCAGCGGCTGTTATAAGTGACAGACTTGCTCCGCTTGTAGACTTTTTCAGTGTTGGTACAAATGACCTTACACAATATACTCTTGCCTGTGACAGACAGAATCCTGAGCTTGAACAGTTCTGTGACACTCACCATGAGGCAATTCTGAGACTTATTGAAATGTCCGCCGAAAATGCTCACAGGCATGGAGCATGGATAGGCATCTGCGGTGAACTTGCGGCAGATACAACTCTTACAGAAACATTCCTCAGAATGGGAATTGATGAGCTTTCAGTTTCACCGTCATTTGTTCTCAAGGTAAGAGATGCGGTAAGAAAAACCGACCTTTCAAAATAAAACCAAACCAATCACAAGTATACCTTTCTCCAATAAATCAGAAAAAGAGGACGCTTTCAAAGCGTCCTCTTTGCTTTTATATTATTATCAGATATCTCCGAGAGTGTAAAGAACAGGTTCAAATACAACGCCATCTGAAAGCGGAGTTCCTGCTTTTATTGTATAGTCGATAGCTTCGGAAATAAACTTTCCGGCTATTGCAACGGCTTCGGCTACGGTAGTGCCTTTCATGATGAATGCAGTAACAACGGAAGCAAAGATATCACCTGTTCCGGAGAATACCCTTGAATCACGTCTGATTTCGTCAAATTCCAAAGCTCCGTCCTGATAAGCCATATTGACAATGCTGTTTTTCTTGACGATTCCTGTCAGAACAGTGCGGCAGCAGCCCATGTCCTCAATCTTTTTTGCAAGTTCACGAGCCTTGTCCATGGAAATATCCTCGCCGGTGTATTCAGTATCCGTAAGGAAACAAGCCTCTGTTATGTTCGGCGTTGTAAGGTCAGCCAGAGGAACAAGTTTTTTCATTCCTTCACGCATGCCATCTGTATATGTGGCATACAGCTTTCCGTTATCACCCATTACAGGGTCAACAATAATGCAGGTAGGATAATCTGAATCTTTTCTGTCAGTTATGAAGTCAGATACAATTCCGATCTGCTTTTCAGAACCTAAAAAGCCGCTGTATATTCCGTCAAATTCAATATCGTCCCAGTTTTTTAGGTATGGCGGCATGGAATCTGTAAGGTCTGAAAAATAAAATGATTTGAACTGTGAATGCTTTGAAAGTATAGCCGTAGGAGCAGGACACGCCTGAACTCCTGAAGCAGACAGAATGGAAATAGCTGTTGTCAGTGAACATCTTCCGAATCCGGATAAATCATGGATACATGCAACTCTTGGTATTCTCATCATAATTACTCCTAAAAAATATTGAAATTTAATTATTTACAATTCTTGCATAAAGCTGACTCTTTGAAAAGTCAGTTTCCTTTGCGATTTTCTTGCAGGCTTCTGAAGGTTTTACTCCCTCATCAATAAGACTTCTGACCATGTTTTCCGCCTGTTCGATTGTTATATCTGAATTTTCCGGAAGCGGTGCGCCCTCAACTACAAGAACGTATTCGCCTTTCGGCGGTTTTACTTCATAGTAGGCGATAGCCTCGGAAATAGTCATACGAAGGACTTCCTCATGTATTTTTGTAAGTTCACGGCAAAGAGATATTTTTCTGTCGCCGAAATATTTCAGAAAGTCATTGAGTGTTGTCATAAGCTTATGCGGAGCTTCATAGAAAACGAGCGTGTGACAGTCGTTTTTAACGCTTTCAAGGTGGTCGTAACGCTGTTTCTTGTTTACTGACAAAAATCCCTCAAAAGCAAAACGTGAGGTGTTAAGTCCGGAAACAGCCAGTGCGGAAATTACGGCACTCGGCCCCGGAACAACCTTTACATCTATACCGAGCTTTGCACAGAGTCTTACAAGAACTTCCCCCGGGTCGGATATGCATGGCATTCCGGCATCAGTTACAATAGCCGCATTTTCTCCGTTTTGTATCCGTTTTGCAATATGCTCCGCACATTCGGGAGTGCTGTGACCATGATAGCTCACAAGCGGCTTTTTAATTTCATACCTGTTAAGCAGTTTCAAGGTGACACGGGTGTCCTCAGCAGCGATAAAATCCACGCTTTTTAAAGTTTCAAGCTGTCTGAATGTGATGTCGCCCATATTTCCGATAGGAGTTCCTACGACATACAAAGTTCCCATTATTCGTTGTCCTTTCTTTCAAGCCCTTGACTGTATATGCTTTCCAGTTCTTCTGAATAGCCGTTTCCGTTCCAGACATAAAGCTGCGGGAGTATTTTCATAAACGGTTTTCCGCCCTTTCTTCCTTCAATGAGGAAAAGCCATGGTGCGGATTCGGGGCTCTTGCTTACAAATCTGATTCTTTTCGGCTCAATACTATTATTTTTCATGGCGGTTATAACATCGCTGAGCCTTTCAGGTCTGTTGCATATGCAAAGTCTGCCGCCGTATTTTAAAAGCTTTGCCGCACTTCTGCACACGTCATCAATGTTGCAGAGTATCTCATGACGGGCTATTCTGTGAGCGTCAAGAGTGCTTTCTATCCCCGCATTGGCCGCTTTGTATGGCGGATTGCAGGTTACAAGGCTGAGTTTCCCCAGAGGGGCATCTTCCCAAAGGTCTTTGAGGTCGGCACAGACAGGCGTTATTGAGTTAATTCGATTTTTTTCAAGACTTACCTCAAGCTGTTTTACAGCCTGAGGCTGAATGTCAACAGCGTATGTATGAACCGGAGGGTCAGACCTTTGCATTATAAGCGGAATGATTCCGCAGCCCGTTCCAAGGTCACAGGCAAGATCATTCTTTTTGTATCCGGAAAAATGTGTCAGTAAAAATGCATCCGTACCGAAACCATGCTCCGGACTTACACAGACACTTATATTATCCGATAATTTTTCAAAGCTGAAATTATCCACAAAAACCTCCGAAAACTCCAAAATATACACTTTAATAATATCACAAATGATATAAAATTTCAATAGCTTTTGCAAAAATAATAAAAAAAGAGATGCCATAAGACATCCCTTTTGATTTTAATAATCTCCGGAAGTATCAGCCATGAGTTTGAATTCAATGCTGAAATATTTTATATCTCCGTTTTTGTCAACCCTTGCACATTCAGCGGTTAATTTATCTCCGCCTTTTTTGCCTTTTATTACTTCGCTCAACTGAGTGTAATCTGAAATCTTTGTTCCGTTTACGGAAATTATGAAGTCTTCCGGCTGGAGTTCTGTGTTTGCGATATCGCAGTCATCACTTATCTTTTCAATCCAGAGTGCGTTTTCAAGTTCCTTTGGAATATCAAAGCCATACTTTTCCTTGAACTGTATATTTGCGTAGCTTCCGTCCTTTGCCGCACCGCCGAATGATGAATAGAACGTAATGCCTATCCTTACACGTCCGCTTACATATCCCTGTGAGATAAGTTCCTCAATAATAGGCTTTGCATCGTTTATTGTTATGGCGAATCCGAGTCCCTCGGAAGTTACCGCCGCATATTTTGACGATGTTATACCTATTACCTGACCATACATATTGACCAGCGCACCGCCGGAGTTTCCCGGACTTATTGCGGCATTTGTCTGTATGCAGTTCATCTCAAAGCTTGTGGTGTCTGTCTTTATCTTTCTGTCGATTCCCGAAACGATACCGTCCGTTATAGAACCTGTCAGTCCGGCAGGGTTTCCTATTGCCACAACAGCTTCTCCCTGTACCACCTGGTCAGAGTTGCCAAGCGTTGCAGGAGAAAGTCCCTGTGCATCTATCTTGATTACGGCAATATCGGTTTTGGAATCTTTCCCGATAACTTCAGCCGTGTATGATTTTCCGTCATATGTTGTGACAGTATATTTTTTCATATTGTCAATTACATGGGTGTTGGTAACTATGTAGCCGTCTTGTGAAATGATTATTCCCGAACCGCTTCCTGAAATGATGTCAGTATTTTCGGTTTCATAGGTGTATATTTCAACTATCTGCGGCTTTACAACAGATACAAGTCCCTCTATGGTGTATTTTCCGCTTTCATCGGTAAGAGCGTCACTGCCCTCCGGTTTGTCCTGCGTCTGTAACAGAACTTTTGTACCGCTGAATCCGCTGAAATCATTTATTCTGTATGTGCTGAAGTCCGTTGCCATGCAGTAAACGGTCATAACACAGACCATAACAAATACCAGCACAAGGAGAATTACCGCCGCCGCATGTCCGTTTCCCTTCGGGACTTTTTTATGTGAAGCTGAACCGGAAAGTTCCTGCATATTGTTTAATATTTCATTTGCGGTATTTTCAAAATCCTGCTGTTTTGACATTTCATCTGTCTGTATATTTTCAGTTTCATTCTGACTGATATTGCTTGAATTTTCGTCCATGGTTATTCTCCATTCTGCTGAGAGTCCGGTTTTACAGGAATCTCATTTGAACTGTTTTCTTTTTCAGGTATGTATACCGGGAATGTAAGAGTGAATTCCGTATAATTATCCGAACTTTCAAGGGTGATTGTTCCGTTATGGAATATAACGAATTTACGGACTATTGAAAGGCCCAGACCAACTCCGGAAGTGTCGATACCTCTTGAAAAGTCAGTTTTATAGAATCTGTCGAATATTCTCGGAATATCCATTGCAGGAATTCCCTTGCCTGAGTTCCCGAATTTTATACATATGTTGTTTTCATCGGAATATGTTTTCAGAACGATTTTTCCGCCCTCATCAACAAATTTTACAGCATTGTCAACAAGATTGTAAACAATCTGATGAAGTATATCCCTGTCGCCGTACATAATTGTTTTTTCGCTGTCCACGCCGTAAACACTGACGTTTTTGTCCTCTATTTCCTTTTCATACATGAGGAGTGTTTCAACAAAAAGTGCGGTAAGGTTTACGGTTTTCCCGACAAGCTTCATTTCCCCTGATTCTATTCCGGAAATTTTCATCATAGTTTTAACAAGGTTGGTAAGTCTTTCCGTCTGTGTAGCTGTTCTTGTAAGATATTTTCTTGTTTCATTTTTAGGAATAGTTCCGTCAAGTATTCCCTGGATAAATCCCTTGATAATTGTCAGCGGGGTTTTTATCTCATGGGATATGTTCGACATGAATTCGAGTCTTTTGTGGGTATCCTGAGAGATTATTGAAACAAGTTTGTTTATAATAACCGTTACAGGTTTTATTTCGGTGTCGTCAGTTTCAGGAAGATTTATTTTATAGCTGGTATCCTGTATAAATTTTTCACTTTCTTTTATTATCTGATTCTGGAGAACATATTTGTGGTATTTTGTCATATAGAGTGTTACAGCAAGCAGGATGATTGTTATTCCGAGTGCTACGGCAAGGAGCGTTCCGACACGGGTGGTTGAAGTATAAAGCGGGTCTGCTGACCTTATTGAAACAAACTGTACATATCCGCTTTCAGTCAGGGATGTAGGGAGCTTCAGGCTGTAAACTATTGTTTTGCTGTTTATAATGTTGAATTTATTGGTTTTTTTCAGCGTTGATATTGCTTCTGGACTGTATTTTTTGTAAACTTCCTCCGAACTTATCAGTATATTTCCGGTGTTTCTGTCGAGGATATAGTAATTTGTATTATAAACTCTTGCATTTATGTCAAGATACTGCTTGAAAACATTTTCGGCAGTATCAATATTCCCGTATTGGTTCATATTTTCCTCAAAACAGGAAACAATATACTTTGCAGTTGTTTTCATTTCACGATGCTCGGCTTCCTGAAGGTAGTAAACCGCACACGAATAAATTGCATATCCGGTAATTATTGCCCCGAGGCTTAAAACAGCAAGAGAATGTGCAAACTGCCTGTAAATGAACATAGGAACTTTGAAAATTTTCAGCTTTTTAAATCTGCTCTTCATCACATTCAAATTTATAACCAACTCCCCAGACTGTTTTAAGTGTCCATTTGTCAGAAACACCTTCAAGCTTTGCACGGAGTCTTTTTATGTGAACGTCTATTGTACGGGAATCACCATAATATTCAAATCCCCATACCTCATCAAGAAGCTGATCCCTCGTGTAAACTCTGTTCGGGTTTGAAGCAAGAAAGAACAGTAGCTCAAGCTCTTTAGGCGGTGTGTCTACAACCTTTCCTTTTACTTTAAGGACATATCTTGAAAGATTGATATGAAGGTTGTCGTAGAAAAGTTCCTTGTTGTCATTTCCAGACGGCATAAGGCTTGTTCTTCTTGTAACTGCCTTTATTCTCGCAAGTACTTCCTTTGTATCAAAAGGCTTTACTATATAGTCATCTGCACCGAGTTCCAGACCGAGCACCTTGTCGAAAACTTCACCCTTTGCTGTAAGGATAAGAATAGGAACAGGGCTGACTTTTCTTATTTCCCTGCAAATCTGCCAGCCGTTCATACCCGGGAGCATTATATCAAGCAGAACAATGTTCGGATTCAGTGCATTGAATTTTACCATTGCTTCTTCGCCGTTGTACGATATTATAGTACTGTACCCTTCTTTTTCGAGGTATATTCTCAGCAGATCGCAGATGTTTTTGTCGTCATCAACGATCAATATTTTGTCTACTGACATATTAAATCACCTTATTTTTATAAACATTTATTTATCTGTCACCGGAAAGATAAATCTACTTATTTTAATATTATCAAATTACGAAAAAAATGTCAATACAAATCGGTTTTTAATCTGTTAAAAAGTTTATAATTTTTAATATTTGTAACTTTTCCATATGATTCTGCTTTTTACTTATCTTATTATTAGTCACGTCTACAATTTTTTTGAATATTCTCAAAATACCCTTGATTTTTTATGGAAAGTTGGTAAAATAGTAATTAGCACTCGGAGAGTTTGAGTGCTAATAAAATTAAAAATGACTATTTTAAAGTTAATAAAATTTTTAGGAGGAATAAATATGAATATCAAACCATTGGCAGACAGAGTTGTTATCAAGATGACAGAAGCCGAGGAGACAACAAAAGGCGGCATCATTCTCGCAGCGGCATCAAAGGAAAAGCCACAGATTGCTGAAGTTGTTGCAGTAGGTCCTGGCGGCGTTGTTGACGGTGAAAAAGTTGATATGTATTTAAAAGTAGGCGATAAGGTACTTCTCAGCAAATATGCAGGTACAGAAGTCAAGGTTGACGATGTTGAATATACAATCCTCCGTCAGTCCGAAGTTCTGGCTATTGTTGAATAAGATATCAGATTAACAGTAAAGGAGAGTTATTATTATGGCAAAGGATAGACTCATTACTCCCGGTTATTGTTTCATCTTGGCAGCCAACTTCCTGCTCTACTTCGGTTTCTGGTTGCTGATTCCTGTTTTGCCGTTCTATTTATCCGAGTTCTTTCAGGCAGGAAATTCCACTATCGGCATCGTGCTTTCCTGTTATACGGTAGCTGCACTCTGCATCCGCCCGTTTTCCGGCTATCTGCTGGATACGTTTGCCCGTAAGCCGCTTTATCTTTTCGCTTATTTCATCTTTATGCTGATGTTTGCGGGATATCTTATCGCCGGCTCGCTTACCCTATTTATTATATTCCGAATTATTCATGGAGTCTCTTTCGGCATGGTCACAGTAGGTGGAAATACAGTAGTCATTGACATTATGCCCTCTTCCCGCAGAGGTGAAGGGCTGGGCTATTATGGACTGACCAATAATATCGCCATGTCCATCGGACCGATGTTCGGACTGTTTTTACATGACGGAGGGGTTTCTTTCGCTACAATATTCTGCTATGCGCTCGGTTCCTGTATGCTGGGATTCCTGTCTGCAAGTCTGGTAAAAACACCTTATAAACCGCCCGTGAAGCGAGAGCCGATTTCACTCGACCGTTTTATTTTATTGAAAGGAATGCCTGCGGGACTTAGCTTGCTGCTGCTCTCCATACCTTACGGAATGACCACCAACTACGTTGCCATGTATGCCCGGGAAATAGGAATTCATACACAAACAGGTTTCTTCTTTACCTTTATGGCGATTGGTATGGCGATTTCCCGAATATTTTCAGGCAAACTGGTAGACCGGGGAAAAATAACGCAAGTGATTGCCGCCGGACTTTATCTGGTTGTAGTCAGTTTCTTCCTGCTCGCATCCTGCGTGTACCTTATTCAATGGAATGATACAGCCTGTACCATACTGTTTTTCGGAATTGCCCTGCTCATGGGTATCGGATTCGGAATTATGTTTCCGGCATTCAACACCCTGTTCGTGAATCTTGCTCCCAACAACCAGCGGGGGACAGCCACTTCTACTTACCTGACCTCATGGGACGTAGGAATCGGTATCGGTATGTTGACCGGAGGGTATATAGCCGAAATCTGTTCGTTTGACAAAGCATATCTTTTCGGTGCCTGCCTG
>OLWA01000395.1_pt1 | contig 55636 bp, 44 predicted proteins | sample 1673251 | NCBI WGS metagenome assembly OLWA01 (sample SAMEA3178937, study PRJEB25190) | human gut metagenome | biome: human gut; feature: human-associated habitat; material: faeces | place: Austria | collected 2013 | reverse complement strand
CAGCATCCGACAAGCTGTGCCGGGAGTACGGCTTGTCGGTGGTGGAGCAGCCCAAAGCCAAGGAACCGGCGCGGTACACCCGGATGCGGGAGGCCATCGACCAAGCCTGTGAGGATGCCAGCACCGCCGAGGACTTCCACAGGGCTTTGTACCGGCAGGGGTACATTTTCGGCAGTGACCCTAACCGAAAGTACGCGACAATCCGGGCACGGGATGGCGGACGTGCAGTGCGGCTTTATCGGCTGGGAGAAGAATACGATCTTGCAGCCATAGATGACAGACTGCGGGAAAACTATCTGTTGTATGGGGCAGGGTTGTATGAACGGAAACACCCGTCCCGGCAAAACACGCCGAAACGGTATCGCCCCAAGGATAGCTGTGCGGGAAAAGGTGTTCTCCAGATTTTCTTCGAGGTATTCTTTGGGGAATCCCAGATGCACCGCTTGTATCTGTACTACTGTTATCAGTTGGGTATTCTGCCCAAGAAACAACAGCCCCGCATCAACCGCCCGGAATTAGAGCGCATCTGGAAAGACACCGAGAAAATCCTTGCAGAACACGCCTTCGTTCACGACCACAAGTTTCCCTCTTTGCAGGCGATCGTGGACTACCGCAAGAGCTTGTCCCGGCAGATGGAAACCCTCGTCGCACAGCGGGCGGAAGTCGTTAAGCAGATGCGCCGAAAGGATGCTCCGCCGGAGTTGGCTGACCAACGCATGGCGTTGACCTGCAAGATTGCGGAACTCCGCAAAGAGGACAAGATTGCAGAGGGAGCAATCAAGCGTATTCAACGCACACGCGAATCCAACCGTATTGACAGGGAAAACAGGATGCCGCTGCATCCCAGACCACGCCGCCGCAGAAGGGAACGGGAGCGCGAATGATGTCAGTTTGCACCCAATGTGCAGGACGGTTCTTGTGCAATTCTGTGAATAGCTTTCCGGCAGGATTGCTGGTATCGTTGTACCGAACCCAAAATGCAGCAACTTGAAAAAAGGAGAGATGCCTATGGTAGCAGGACGCTTACAGGAGAAAAACGGATTTTATTACATCGTGCTGAGTTACACGGACTCGGCGGGGAAACGCCGCCAGCCGTGGATCGGCACAGGGCTGCCCGTCAAGGGCAACAAGAAGCGCGCCGAAAAAATACTGGCAGAAACGCGAAAGAGTTTTACGATTCCCAAGGGGCAGGTGTCCGAACTCAGCCCCGATATGGCATTCAGCGACTATATGCGGTACTGGCTGAAAATGATGCGCACAGCCGTAACGGAAACTACTTACTCGTCCTACTGCTTCAATGTGGAAAAGCACATCATTCCCTACTTTGAACCGCTGGGCGTAACGCTGGCAGGGTTACAGCCGCGCCAGATTCAGAGCTTCTATCTGCACGAAGCGGAAACGCTGAAAAACACCTCTATCCTGCGATTCCACGCCAATCTGCACAAAGCGCTGAAATACGCCGTGCGCATTGACCTGATAGCCAGCAACCCGGTGGACAAGGTAGACCGCCCCAAGCCGCAGGCGTTCATGGCAAGCTATTACAGCGCCGAGGAAATGGAAAAGCTCTTTGAAGCCGCCCAAGGCCATAAGCTGGAACTTATCATCCAGCTTGCAGCCTTTTACGGACTGCGCCGTGCCGAGGTGATGGGGCTGCGGTGGGAGGCCATCGACTTTGAGGCCAAGACGCTGACCATCCGCCACATCGTGACCAGCACCCGCATTGATGGCAAGAAGATTTTGGTAGAAGCTGACCGAGCCAAAACAAAATCCAGTCTGCGCACCTTGCCGCTGGTAGACCCGATTGCGGAGCGCTTAAAAGCCGTCAAAGAACAGCAGGAATACAACCAAAAAATCTGCGGCAACTGCTATAATCAAGAGTACCTTGGCTATGTATTCGTAGATGCAATGGGAAACCTGATCCAGCCGGATTCCGTAACAACAGGCTTTCCACAGCTGCTGAAAGAGAATGGTTTGCGCAGGATTCGATTCCACGACTTGCGCCACTCCTGTGCCAGCCTGTTGCTGAAAGAGGGGGTACCGATGAAGCAGATTCAAGAGTGGCTGGGACACAGCGATATTTCTACCACGGCGAATATCTACGCGCATCTGGATTCGCAGTCCAAGAACCTGAGCGCCCGGACGATGGCAAACACGCTGACACTGCCGAAAGCGCCGAGCGTAAAAGAATGGTGAGGTAAAACGGCACACCCCGGTATCTGTCTGAGCGAGGACGGATACCGGGGTGATTTTGTTTGGTTTTAGTTTTGGGGTGTAAAATCGAATACGTTAACAAGGCTTACTTTAATACTTTGATTCTAACAGTATATACGCGGCTATTCGATTTCTCGTCTTGTCTAGAACCATCATTTTGTTGTGCGGCTGCTCTTTCGGTGTAGCTTGTTATGTAGTTGACTGCTTTCAACCTATCCAGTAGTTGTTTTATGCCGTCCTTCCAAGGCACGGTCACTTGATTGCGTTGAGTTCGATTAGACAGAAGATTAAAGGGGGGCTCCATATTTGCAAAGCACTTCTCGAAATCATCCCCATTTAATATTTCGAGATGCGAGAGTAAGAAGTTCTCACGCTCACCACCACTTAGAAGTTGCCATACCTCTTCAAATTCATCGTGATTTACAGAAATTCCCATTTCGTCTACCTTGTCAGCAATTTGGGTATTTAAATATTTTTGATAATAAGAATCAAACAAGGTTTGCCGATATTGCGATTCAAGGCGCGGATCTAACAAAAGTTCTTGGAAAAGATTCTGATCCATTGCAACGGAATCCAACTTCGCAAATGCATCGGCTTGGTTTTGCAAAATAAACCTTGCTTGTAAAGACGGATATTGTTTCTTTAGTTCTTTCATTTGATCAGGAGTAAAAGGAATGTGGCGATAATCAATCAAGATAGAAACATTTTCTTCTGCAATTTGGCTTAGAGGAACATCAAAGGGATCAAGTCTCAAATGTGGAATGAGAATAGGAAATGCTTTATTATCATTGGCCTTAATAAAATCTTGGATGAAGCTATGAGGAACATTCTCGGTATTCGCTTTTCCTAATTCTGTGCTCGCGCTTACCATGAAAGAAATTAACTTAGGCGTAAAGTTAAATGCATTCTTGTAGATAAGAATATTTTCCCATATTGGCTTAAGCTTTTGATTCTCAAGAATGAAATCCCAAATTTGGCGAACTGAATCAGGCGATTCCTGCAACCGATCACTACAGCAAGATTCCAGCTTACTGATACACATATTTTCATGTTCAATTAACTTCTGACAGAGTGCAATGTCGGGAAAGATCCTGTCGATTAAATCAACGACAGCATTCTCATCCTCCAAATTGTTTTCCTCTCTAAGAATCACATTTTTCACATAGAAGGTACAATTCTCTTGGATATAAAGTAAAAGAGGATGATATCCCAGAGAACAGACTGTTGTGTAATTTTGAGTTTTTAGGTGGGCTACACGGTCAGCGTCAACAAACCGGACCACATTAGAAATCATTGCTACATTGATTTTATAATGATTATGCTCAAATGTGTACTCTAATACACTTCTGGATACATTTTCGGTTGCGAGGTCTTCAAAATGAACATCGAAAATACTGATAGCTTGGATTAACGTATCAGAATCCAATCCACTCAGTTTTTGAAGAATATCTTTATGTTTATTGAAAAATTCAGTTACTTCACTGTCTGAATTCATTAAAACAAGTTGGTCACTTGACAGACAAGAAAGCATCGTTGAAAGATACTCGATTTGTCGTTCGTATGTCAACACCGGATTTTCCGCGATAAATTTCCACATTTTAGGCCAGCTCGTGGATAGTAGCTGAATAAAAAGGTCTTTATATTTTGTCGTGTTAAAAAATGTGTCAATAAACTCCCAGCTTTGTTTTGTTTCATCGGAAAGTTGTTTAATAAAGATGTCACGTTTATCCGTATTCAAATCAGACGATAGCAGATATTCCAAAAGATTGTAATTATAAATTTCTTTCTGCTCAAACTCATATGGCTGCAATTTGTTGACAATGTTTGAGGTCTTTTCCAAATGATAACTTGGTTCTAAAAGTGTGTGGGTTTTGACAGCCAAAATAAAATTCATATCATCATTAGTGATACTACTTCCCTTAAAATAATTGATGTAATATATATACTTCTCATCAATATAGCCTCTCCGGAGCAGGAATACCAGCAACTGATTTTTGCGGACATCTTCTGAAAGCACCACAGATGCACCATACTTTTCAATCAATTCGCACAAAGAGAGCTTCGAAATATCATGTAATTGCTTTTTGGCATTTTCGACATTAGCTTTTTGTTCGGATATCCTATTTTCCCCTGCATACCGAAGGTATTGCCAACGTTCGTAATATGGTTGAAAAAAGCTAGAATCTTTCTGTTCGTATCTAGAACTATATGACTTATAAAAGTAGATTTGCTGTTGGTCTGCTTTCGTTAAAACTGAAAAATCAAAATCAGCTTGCATAAAGGAGTCATATGAATACTGTCCAATCTCCATTATTTGCGCGTTTCCAACGGCTGCATAAAGCATGGCAACTTTTAGTTCTTTAACATTTTGAAGATTATCTTGCCGGATTTTTTCTAGAATTTCACTTGAATTAGAAATTTCTTTATTCAGCAATGTCGTTTCATGGTTGACAAACCGTATCTTATCTTCAAATGCTCGCTTTACAATACCTTGCTCTTTTTGAAGCTCAGCAAATTCTTTGGGGTACAGGTTCTTGAACACCATCAAAGCCATCATAGACTCATCGGAAAGTTCAAGATTTGGCTCTGCCTGCAATGTGTTTTTATAAATGATGAACTCATTATATATATTCTTCAAAATGCGCATGTCCGAAATGAAGGGGGACACATCGTCAATAAAGGACGGAGATATATTGTACAAGAATTCTTTCTTCTTAGATGCCTCCAAGCGTTTTGACAATTCTTCGCCAGAATTTGTTGAGTTAATAAATGGTACAATCGGAATGAGGAAGTCAAAAAATTTCGTTCGGTCTTCATTTGAAAAGATATCGTCCCTCACTGCATAAATGAACACTACAGGATCTTTGATTTCATCATCATTATTCAGCAAAGTGTTCAATTCACGCAAACGGACAAAAATTGCAGCATCGTTTAGCCGATCCAAATCCTCGAAGAAAACATATCTATACCTAGTTTCTTCAAAGAAATATACGATTTCATCCATGTTTTTGTTGAAAATAGATTCCTTGGATTCTTCATCGCCTTCTACGTTTGCTTTTGCAGAGATGGAGATAGAGGAAATCTTCATTCGCGAAAACGCGGGATAGAAACACCACGCAATAGAACCCAGTACTCCTGTAAATAGAATGGCAAAAGCAACTATGGCAACTTTTGCGGGTAGCGTCGAAAAAGGCCATGTTTCATAAAGGATGTTGGTCACATTGATTACATGGTCAGGCGCAAAAATAAAACCCAATAGTAACAAAAAAATTGAAATCAGCACTAAATTACGCCATGCAATAAGTTTTCCACCTTTGTGTAGCTTACGATACCGGCTTTGTGGAATTTTTGTATGGGGAACTTTGTAGAAAAGTTGCTTCAAAATTCCTGTTTCAATTTCATCTGGCTTTAAAGCAACACTGTGGGATGAGTCACTTCCCTCGGTTTTGCTCTCGATGAAAGTAGCCATGGAAATACGTAGGCTTTTCTGCTGAGCATCAGCATGACTTTTCAGATATGAATTAATAATGCTACTTTTACCTGCACCGTAAGGACCACAAAGAGCAACATTTCGAATCCGTCTATTTTTCAAAGCCCAATCCAAGGCATTAAGATATTCACTCGTGTTATCGATGCTGTCAAGCGGAGCTAAATCAGAGAAGTCTGTCGGAATTACAGAATCGTCTTTTTTAGTGAAGACATTGCGAAGGCGTAACAAGATCTTTTTTAACGGCTCCATCAATCAAAGCACTCCTTTCTTTTGTATGTACTGTTTTATTCTAAGTTATTCAAATGAAACATGAAGTGTCTTGCCCATGCAAGAAGCCATTTTTTGCAGAAAATCCAACGAGGGATTTGCATTCCCGTTTTCAAAACGCGAAATGTTTGCCTGCGCAGTTCCCATTTTCTCGGCCAACTGTTTTTGAGTTAACCCGGCAGACTTCCGACTTGCGATTGCAGCGCGGATAGCTTCATACTGAGGACCAAGCTGATCGTACTCGGCTTTGACTGCGGGATTTTCAGAAAAAGTTTTGTTTTTGATGCTATTATAGTTCATCGGAAAGACCTCATCATACTAAATCAATAAAACTGTCTGATAAAATCATATCGTATAAGATATATTTTGTCAAACAGTAAACAGAATGCATAGAAAGTTCAGCGGTCAGTGCTAATTTGTGCCCAACCCAAACAGCTGGTTCTTGTGCAGTTTCATGAATAGCTATCTACTGAAATTAATGGTATGATTTGTACCGAACCCGAAAATCACTACTTTAAAATAAAGGGGAGATGCCTATAAGAAAAGCATCGAAATTTTGCAAAGCGGCAATAAAAAATCACTACCCAATGTGAAATCGAGTAGTGATACTTGGCGCAGACGGTGGGATTCTCCCGCGCCCTTGCAACAGTCCGCAGGACTGTTGCAGCCCGGCGGGACGCAAAGCGCCGGGCACGGGTTGTTCGAATCCCACCTTGCAGCCCTTGCATAGTTTGCTGCAAAAATAAAAAGCAGCACCCCGCAAGGTGCTGCTCTTGGCGCAGACGGTGGGATTCGAACCCACGTGGCATTGCTGCCAAATTGATTTCGAGTCAAGTACATCAAGGTATTCGTCTTATATCTCTTTATTCCGCTTTGCGTTGAAACGTCTGTTTTCTGTTCTTACGCTTGTTTTTGATATTTTGACTTATTTCGTTTTATATGTTGCCCGTGGCTGTTTGGGCAACATTTGGGCAACAATCGTTTTTCGGGCAACACTTTTTGGCACAACACAGGGAAAATTGAAAATTTGTACAGAATTTGAAGATTTGGCCATATTTCAGTCCAAATCTTTTTTCTTTGTATGGAGATTTTACCGTGAAAAACACAAATTCTGCTGCTGAAAGTGGTGCTTTTGTCCGTAAAACGCGCGGATACTCTGTTGTGCAGAACGAGGCACTGTTCAACGATAGCTTATCCATGAGCGCTAAAGGGTTGTATGCCTTGATTGCTGCCCGTATTGATTATACCGCAGTACCGCTGACAAAGCAATGGCTGATGAACCACTGCACCGAGGGCGAACGCGCCTTTAATCGTGCATGGGATATGTTGAAAAATAATGGCTATTTGGTTGCGCACGTTCGTCCGGCAAATCGTGGACGATTCTGCTATGAGTATGAACTGCGCGATTCCAATAACGGTTGGAACGGTGTGTATTTAATCTATTACGATGCACAGGGAAACATCAGCAATACCAATCTGACGAAAGCCAACCACACCCTACAAAATGTACCTACTGGTATGACCACTACCCACAAAACCGCACCAGTGGTAACCACACCTGTGGTAAGCGCAGTGGCGGTAATGTAGGCAGTATTATAATTACTATAATTAAATACTCTTAGTGATTACTATATCAAATACTATAAATAAGCCATCTGAAAAAGAAAAAGGACAGTGCAGAAAATTTGCCGCACAACAGTCTCTCTTTTTCAGAAGGCTTGCAGAATGAAAGGGTTACACAATGAAAATGGAATATGTGAATGTAAACGGCTATCTGATTCCAAAGTTGGAAAATGGTCCAATCACAGACAACACCATTGGAAAATACGGCATGATGCGAGCGCGATACCTTGATGAGCATCTACCAATGGAGCGCGACCAGATGTTGTTGGATGGAACGCTGGCACAGCACCTCACGAACATTGACTGCGAGGCAAATCGTCAAGTTGAAAGTCTTACCAAAGTATTGGCAGCGGAAGCCAAAATCAATGAAGAAATGAAACGTTGTAACCCGCTGGAATGGGCAGCAGCTATGCAAGGCTTGCAAGCACAGGCCGAAGAAATTGTGTGTGCTGAACTGATTTACGCAGAGGAAAACACGAACGATTCACTCTCTTTACCGGGAAAGTGATAGCGTTCCCGGACAGTGCGGCAAGCACGTCATTATGCTGTCATGCCAGCATAACGACCGTTTGTTAGGGGCAAGCCCCTAAGACCCCAATAGGAGAAAGCAAATGTTAAAACGCCAAAAACAAGTAACGGTACGTTTTACCGAAGAAGAATACCATCAACTGAAAAATAAATGCGATGCAGCCGGTATGAAGATGGAGCCATTTCTCCGAGCGTTGGTTAGTGGCTGTACAATACGCGAACGCCCGCCGGATAGCTATAAAGCCTTGGCAGCACAGGTAGCCGCAGTCGGCAACAATTTGAACCAGCTTACCCGGCTGGCTAACAGTACAGGCAAGATTGAAAATGCTCAACTTGCCGAGGCGAGCCGCATCATGCAGCGCATCTGGCAGTTTATGCAGGAGAAAAGTTAATGGCTATTACAAAGATTTTGCCCGTTCGTGGGCAACTAAAAGGCTGCTTAGACTATGCTGCCAATCCGCAAAAGACAGAATATTTCAGTACGGCAGATATGCAGCGGTTAATCGGCTACACACAGAACAAGGATAAAACCGAACACCAGCTTTATGTTTCGGGCTTTAATTGTATGCCGCAAAATGCTTATTGCATTATGCAGGCAACGAAACAACGATGGGGCAAGCCTTTGAACGGTGGCAATGTGGGCTATCACATTATTCAAAGTTTTAAGCCCGGAGAAGCAACGCCGGATCAAGTGCATGAAATTGGCTGCGAATTCGCACGGCGATTCTTAGCAGATCGGTTTGAATGTACCGTCAGCACCCATTTAGACAAAGGCCACTTGCATAACCATATTGTTGTAAACTCGGTTTCGTTTATGGATGGTCGAATGTTTCGTAATGATTTTACTACTTACTACAAGGGTATTCGAGCTATTTCCGACGAACTGTGCCGCGAAAACCGCTTGTCGGTTGTAGAAACAGACGGACACGGGAAATCTTACGGCGAGTGGAAACATGAAAAAGAGGGCACACCTACGCTACGCGGTATGGTAAAAGCCGATGTGGAAATGGCGATGGCTTCCGCAGACAGCTTTGCCGGATTTATTGCAGAGTTGCAGCAAATGGGTTATAAGGTGAAATACGGACCGAAGGTTACACATATGGCTGTGCGCCACAAAGATGCACAGAGAAATATTCGATTGGATAAGATTAGTCCACGCTTCAGCGAGGACGCCTTGCGGAGTTACTTCCAAGAGTTGCGTAAACTTCCGCCCGCAATGCAGCAAGAATACAAGCAGCAAACAGTACCTCATCCACCACGCTGGCAGCCGAAAGAGCTGCCTATGCCTGTTCGCCGCCGCGCACGGTGTCGCAGCAAGCTGAGCCATAATTGCCGCAAAATCACCGGCTTTATGGCTTGCTATTATCGCTACTGCGCATTGCTGAGAAAAGCATATAAAGGCAAAGTTGGCAAGCGGTGCTATTACCTGCTGCGTGATGATTTCCTGCGGTACAATCGCTATCGGCGGCAATGCGACTTTTTATGGAAGCATCGAATTACAACACTTGACGAACTTTTGACTTGCAAAGAAAATCTGCAAGCTGAATATAACACTCTTACGGCGCAGCGTAGGGCGCTCTATCGCAGAAAGAGTAAAACTACCCCTGCCGATTATTCGGGGCAAATACAGGCACTCACAGCCCGCATCAGAGAGCTGCGGCGGGAGATTACCACCTGTGCTGACATTGAGATGGACTGCGGGATGGTGCGGGATAAGATGCAAAGGGCGGCACCACTACGGCATGACAAGCGCCAAGAAAATATATATCACGACCGTTTCAGAACTTAAAAATCATGCCGCCACTGCATTTGCATTCACGCGCTCTATTGCCTGCCGAATCCCTGCCCATACGGACAAATCGGTAAACACTTCCACAATGCTGCCGTGGTCGGTAAACGGAGCTTCCTGCAAGACGGACAAATCTTTCATCATACCGTTATGAACAATGTACTCTACAATCTGGTTCACAAAATAAATCTGTCTGCTGTCGAGACTGGTATTGTTCAAATACTGTGCAAAAGCCTCCTTTGCAGCGTTCATATCAAGACCGACAATTTCCCGCACAAACTCGCCCAAGGGCTTTTGACCGTACTCGGCTTCGTAGTCCTGCTTTGTGCCGACCTCGTTCCACAGAATTTCTTCCAGCGCCTTTACGTCCTCACCATTCAGCGGAATGTTGCTTTTTAGCTTGGCAATAACGGCGTTATCCGTATGCTGCCGCACATAAAATTCTGCCTTGGCCTTGTAATTTTTCAAGTCATCGTTTTCCAACTCGGACTCGCTCCAATCTTCGGACAGAATTGCGTCATCGAAATTGGTATCATAGCGAACTTTTACGATAGGAATATACTTGATAAGGTCGCGTAGGTTTTCGCGGATATGCTCAAATTCGTTAATCCCGGCTGTTTCCAAATAATCCGTGTGCAAAATCTTATTGAGAAGATCAGATTGTGCCATGATTTCCGGAATGTTTGCAACAGATGCAACGGCAGCAACCTTTTTCATCAAGTCGCTACGTGCCTTGCCATACTTTTTTCCTGCAAGGTAGGCAAGCTCTATGCCGTACATCAGGGCATCAAAGCGCATCGCCTTGGGGTCATCTTCTTCTGGGGTAATCAGCGGCGCTAACTCCTGCCCCATCAGCAAGGTGTCCTCATAGGTCAGAGCGGCGTAGTTGTCCGCGTTGGCATACAATTCCACATATTTCAAGTGCTGGCGCACAGCAAAGTTGTCTTTATTCAACTCCTGTACTTTGCGCACCATATCATCCACAAGTGCCTTGCGGAACGCAATCAAATCGGTGGTCTGATATGCCAAATCTTGCAACTTAAAAGCAATCTGCGCTTTCAAGTGGAAAATCGCCCCTTGCAGCGCAATCATGTTAGCAGTGGGTTTCCCCTTGCTCATGCGGAAAAACTCAAAGTTCCCGCAGAAGTCAAAGATATAAAATTTGTCTTTGTCCTTGCCGTCCAACAGAGTAGGGCAAAGGCGTGTACCGCGGCCAATCATCTGCCAGAACTTTGCCTTGCTCATGACTTTCTTGAAAAACACAAGGTTCAGCACTTCTGGCACATCGATACCTGTGTCCAGCATATCTACGGAAATTGCAATCTGGGGCAACTTTTTCGGGTCAGAGAATTCATCAATCGCGCTTTGGGCATAGGTCATATAGTTGTCGATGACCTTGGCAAAGCCGGGCAAATGGGGGTATTCTTTATTGAATATCTCCAATATTTTTTCGGCATGGGAGTGGTTCTTTGCGAAGATGATTGTCTTTCCCAACTTGTTACCGTAGTCGATTTTGATGCCCTTGGTCATCAGGGTATCCAGCACTTTGCGGATCGTATCTTCGTTAAAAATCCACTCGTTCAGTGCAGATGAGCCGATACGTTCCGGCAAATCGCCGTTTTCATCTTCAAAAGTATCCTCGTAGGCCTGCTTGTCCTCATCTGACAGGTCATCGTACACGATGCCCTGCTCGATAAACTTCAACTTTGTTTCAACGGACAAAAAATCTACGAGATACCCATCTTTAACAGCCTGCGCCAGCTCGTAGCCATAGGTGGGAACACCGTTTTCCAATTCAAAAATTTCATAGGTGTTCTTGTCGATTTCATCCTTGGGCGTTGCGGTCAAGCCGACCAACGGCGCGTCAAAGTAGTTGAAGATGTCTTTGTACTTGTTGTAAACCGAGCGATGTGCCTCATCGCAGATGACCAAGTCAAAATGTCCGCAGGTAAACAGCTTGCCGTTCTCATCCTGTACGCTGTCAATGACATTGTACATGGTTTGATAGGTGGAGAACACACAATGCGCAGTGTAGTTGTCCTTTTCTTCGCAGAGGTTTGTAACGGACAAGTCCGGCAGCAGGTTCACAAAGCTGCGCTTCGCCTGCGTGACAAGGCTGTTGCGGTCCGCCAGAAACAGGATGTTTTTCACCCAGCCGTGTTGCAGCAGCACATCGCACAGGGCAATCACCGTGCGTGTTTTGCCGGAGCCGGTAGCCATAACCAGCAGAGCCTTGCGGCGGTTGCGGGTAAAGGCATCACAGGTCGCTTTGATAGCACCCTCTTGGTAATAGCGTCCGGCAATACTGCGGTCTACCATCACATTCCGCAGGCTGGTGCGCATGGATTGCAGGTTGAACAGCTTTTCCAAATTGCGTTTGGAATAAATGGCAGCGCACTTGCGTTCGGGGTAAATCGTGTCGGTAATGCGCGTTTCAAAGCCGTTTGTCAAAAAGATGACCGGGCGGCGGTGATACTTCTTTTCCAGCAGATCGGCATACAATTTTGCCTGCTGGCGACCTTTTGCCACATCCACACAGGTGCGCTTGGCTTCTACCACAGCCAAAGGACGACCATCATCGCCGTAAAGCACATAATCGGCATAGCCCACCTCGGATTTGTTGGGCATACCGGGCAGTTCCACCTCATTCTGCCAGTCCTTGCCCTCGGTCCAGCCTGCATCGGTGAGCATGGTGTCAATGTACAGCTTGCGGGTCTTATACTCGGACAGATCAAGCGGTTTGGGGACATAGGTCTGCTGCTGCTCGGCACGGCGGGCGGTGAGTTCCTCTTTCAGCGCAGCGTTTTCTGCCATAAGGGCGGCAAGGTCAATGTCCTTTTCTTCGTCAGGCTGCGCTGCGGGGGCTTCGGCGGGCTGCTCCAGCAGGGCGCGGTCAAAGTGTCCGGCAATATAGTTTTCCCCATAGCAATACGCCACAAAATCAAGGAAAATGTACAGGTTTTCAAGGCAGAGTCCGGCCTGTTCCTCGGTGACTTTTTTGCCGCTGTGGGCGGCATTGTTCCCCATGCGGCGGATAAAATCCATGCGCCGCCAGATGTCCGTGCCGACAATATCCCGGAAATCCTCGGCGTTCATCAGGCTGACCAGCGTGTCCTGATAGGGCATGACCAACGCCTTATCCACCGAGTACATCCATTTTACGGCAAACTCCATCGCCCTGCGGCAGTTGAGGACACAGGCGGACGGGTCGATAGAAAATATCCTTTCCGCTGCAATTGCTGCATCGGCAAAAGAATCAAATGTCCGTTTCGATTTCAAAAAATCAAAGTTTGTCATAATATCACTCCTTGGAGGATGAGACAATCGAGTTTATCACATCAAATATTTTTTGAAACTCGTCAAACGAAAATCCCTTAAAGGAATCCTTTTCTTCACAGATTGCATTGACAAATGCTGATTTCGAAATGCTGTAATCTCCCGTCCCGTCAGCATTCATCACATAGTTATTGCTTTCATGCTCAATGATTTTAATTGTGTCTGCAACTCTCGCTCCACTTTTATAATATAAGGATGGATTGCTCTTGCATACACCTGTTTTATAGAATTCGTTTCCAATAAAGAGTCTTTTACCTTCAAGTTCGGTTTTTATCTCTTCATCTGTAAAATAGTGTTCAATAGATATTTGGTTGCTTTCCGCGCGAGCGTGTGGCACAGGAATAGAAAAAGCAAAAATGTTTTTTCCTATTTTCACAAATTTCTCATTACGTATGTCTACTCTTGAACCATTTATTTCTGTAAGTAAAGGCGTGTCTCTATCAAACATACCAATAATCACTTGATTGGATTGCACATTATCTCGAAGGCTATGTAAGAATTTCAGAAGTACTGTATTATTACTTGTTCCGTCAGAAATTATAGGCTGAATGTCATATGCTTGGAACTCCGTCAGACCCAGTTTGAAAGCGGCTTGTTTTAGTAATTGAGCATCCGTTTTCCCCTCGGTAAGTATCATTGGCTTTGATAGGGTTTGAATTGTGCTCCGTAGATCGGAAATCTCTTTTTCTTTGGATTCGCTAATGTCCTGCATTGCTTTTAATTTTTCAAGAAAGCCTCTATACAACGCTATATAACCCAGTTCCTCATCGATAGGCGTATTTTCGTCCATCAAAATCGTCTTTCCATCTTTATTTCCAACCAGAACAATTTTCTTGTTATCTCGTTCCTCAAAGAAAGCCGGAGAATGGGTGGTTATGAATACCTGACAATTTTGACAGTAGACCTCGTCAAACTCTTTCGCAACCTGCATACATCTACAATATTCATAGGAGTTTTCAGGCTCTTCAAATCCCCAAATAAAGATATTTTTTGAATGTTTCGCAACATAATTCAAAATTTTGGGGATATAGTGCGCCTTAATACCATCACCACGCTTATCAATGCTGATTAAACCATTGCTCGTTTGCGTATTTACTTGAAGAAGCCCATGTGTGTAATTTAATGTATTGGGCAATTCCACAAAATTCTTTATTCCGGTAGCATCTTCAAAATCTTTTTGCAATTCACCAATAACATTTTGAACCGCGTGATTGGCTTCATTAATAGGTGTATCTAATATTTTCTTGTTCTTTGACGAAAATAAGCTTTCTTGCAATAGATTTAGAGTTTCTTTAAAAACCTGTTCGTCTTTTATTGCCGGAACATAAATATAGCGAATTCTATTTAGAAAAGTGCTAAGAGAGGTATTTGTAGTCTTTTCTGAGAATTTTTTCCCGTGCTTTTTTGAAAACTGTTCCATTCGTGCTAGAACATCCGAAGTCATTTTACATTCCGAGGAATGCATGTCCCATCGTTTGGTAACAGAAAAGCTGGGCGGCAGCGAGTTTTCCATTCTATTCCCGCGCAAAAATCGAATCGATATAGAGATAAACTGTTGACCTCGGATTGTATCCTTCTTCACTTCATCTCTGCGAATATTGGAATAGTCCTCAACAAAATCAAAATTATGAAGATAGTCGGATTGTTGACAAAAAAATAAGTTCAGTGCTTTTAATATGTTTGATTTTCCAACATCATTTCTTCCAGAAACAATTGTTATATCTTCGCATTGTCCGATGTTTAATGTATAGACTGATCGGAAGTATCGAATGGTAATGCTATCTATTATTTTCATTTTTTCTCCTAAAAATTGTTTTTCCTAGAATATATTTAATTGTTAAGATTCTCAAAGTTTTATGCAACAACTTTTGATTTGTCGGTCTGTTCGACGAAGGCATAATAACTATGCTGAACTTCAATAGGTGGCTTAATGATTTGGAATCTTGATACAATAGGAACGTTCAAGTTAGGCATTGTCTGGCCAACCGCCATATCTTCAATGGCCTTCTTGAATGACGGAAAAGATATTATCTTTTGAATGTAATCAGCCGTAACATCTCCCTTTGTTCTTATCAGCAAGCTACCAGTACCGCATAAATAGCCATCGCAGGGAACAACTGCACATCTACCCATTTCGCCTCGCCTACCCATTACAACATCGCCTGCTTTCAGGTGATATGCTGATAATTCCTCGTATTTTTCACGAGACACAGTCAGTTCACTATCTGGTGCAATTTTTCCGTCAATAATATGTGACGGATTCAGCAAGGCGTATCCGCCCTCAATGTAGTCTCCCTTATGCAATAACGAACCAAATGGGCCGATTTTGATATCTGCCAATTCAGACAAGTCTACCTTATCAAACCCGTGCGGATTAGAAATCGGGTCGCCAAACAGTTCGACAAATCGAGCTTTGATAAGCTCGTCCAGCTTTTGAAGTTGATTTTTGCGCAATCGAATAATTTCCGATACACGTTCTAAAGCATCAACAGCAGCCAACTGTTGACTAATTTCTGGCACATTGATTTCGATGTCGGATACAATCTTTTTAGATATTTCTTTGAAAGTCGCACCACGACCAAGTGAATTGAGATATGCGGTGTTCCCTTTTAGAAACCAATATAAATATCGATTGTTTATCCTGTCCGAACAGATAAGATTTTTGAATCCTTGGTTACAATACATCTCACAACCCGCAATAGCAACTTTTCCAATTGGCGCTCTCGATGAAAGGATAACAGTTCCAGAGGGGAAAGATGAAAGACCTGTTTTCTTGACTCCAAGCTCAGTTAATTTTCGTGCGCTATCAGTGATAATATATGATTCATCATCTATTTCGGCCGGGGTAATCCATTTCAAATTTCCATCCCAGTATTCTGCAATACCCGTCTTGGGAGTGCTACCTGATACGATTTCACATATCTCGCCAAGTTTGTATTTAGCCATTGTTTTTCTCCCACAAATCCGAAGTTGTATCAGGCGATAAACTTCTGGTGGGAGGCTTTGACGTTGGTTTGGTTGACCATGGCGTACTGCATTGTGGTATCAATTTGCGAATGACCGAGGATTTTTTGTACCTGTTCAATCGGCATACCTTTATCTATGGCGCGGGTTGCCATCGTGCGGCGGAATTTATGCGGGTGGATTTTTACCAAATTGACGCTGCGCCCCAGTTCCCGCAGACGAACCTCCACGCCGCTGATTTTTAGGCGGTCATGTGGGGCGTCCAAAGTAACAAACAGGGCGGGGTTGCGGTCCGTACGGTGCTTTAGATAATTTTGCAGGTGCAATTTTGCCTTTGCATCGAAATATACGCGGCGTTCTTTATCGCCCTTGCCAAATACCACACACTCGCGGGCTTCAAAATTCACATCGTCAATGTTCAGATTTACCAATTCACCAACACGGATGCCTGTGGAATACAGCAGGTCGATCATCGCCAAATCACGCGCACAGGCGCAATGGTCGCGCAGTTGCTCAATGGCTTCGTCCGAGATCGTTTCTTTAACCTGTTGTTTTGTCTTGATTTTGTGGATTCGCCGCATAGGGCTTTTGAGGATATAATCCTCTTCTTCCAGCCATGAGAAAAAGCTGGAAATGTTACGGCGAATATTATCCACAGTCACCTTGCCACAGCCGTTGATTTGCTGATACCCCGAAAGATAACTGCGAATTTCTTCCGTGCATATTTTTCGGATGGGCGTGGTAATACTTTGCAGCATTCGCTCCACCGTAACACGGTAATATTGCAGCGTTCTTTCAGAGCAACCCTCAATTTTCTTGGCATCCAGAAACATTTGCAGATATTCTGCGTTGGAAATTTCCGCTTTTTGCGGTTCGTTTTCTGCTAGATTTTTCAGCAGCACTTCTTGCAACTTTTTCATCTGAGCAATGCTCAAATATTCCGCCATTTCGTTGAGAATTGTGACAAGCTTTTCTTCCATGATGGTACACTCCTTTTCTGTGTACCATCGTCCTGCCCCGGCATAAGCCCGTATTTACTTATTTTAGCCGAAATATTGCTGCATCAAGCTGTCAAACAGAAGCTGCGCTTCGTCTAAAGACTTCTGTACGGCAACTTTTGATTTGTCAACTTGGCTGACAAAGTCGGCAAACTGCTCCTGCAATTCTATTGGTGGATCAATTAACTCGCAGTCCAAAATATCATTCTTTCTTAAGTTTGTCTGACCGTTCCCATCATTAAACGATAAGAAATAGGGATGTCTACTCAAAAGAAATAGTAAAAACACAGGATTATAATTATAATTATCAAAGCTGCAAATTCGCTGGTTCAATGTATATTTGTTATTATCTTTTATGAGCTGACACTTCGCCAATGCCCTGCCATTTGGTACATCGCTCATAACCATCACTATATCATCCTTACGCAATGGAGATAGTAGCTCATTTGTTCTTCTTACATCTTTAAAGTTAGAAGCTATTGCTCTAGAAGTAACCAATATATACTCTCCGTTTTCATCAACAATCTGTTCATGAGCCTTTCCGTTGTTGAAAGAGATACTGTTTCCTAATTTTGTGGTATTCCAATTTTTATCATTAACATATCTATCACCAAACATTTCGACAAATCGAGCTTTGACGAGTGCGTCCAGCTTTTGGAGTTGTTGCTGATGTAATTCAATTAAAGCAGTTGCTTGGTTTAGAACATATACGATTTCTTGCTGCTCCTGCATGGAATGAATATTCACCTTTACTTTAGACAAAGTGGCTTTGTTCAAAGTTTTTCCCATAACCGCTTTGTTAGTTCCATCATCCCAGTTCTTGGATAGCAGGAGATAATAAATATATTCGGGCAGTAATTGAACAAGTTTTCTGTCACGAAATGACATGATTGCTTCGTTGGAATACATTGGTTCAGATGTGATTGCTGTTTTTCCAATAGACAGCTTAAAACTCATTACTACTGTATTTGCAGGAATCTGCTTGATGCCACTTTCAGGAATAGCAATATCTGACAAACACTCTTTTGTGTCATAGATGTATTTTCCGCATTTTGAGAGGTCGGCAATAGAAATCCACTTATTATTACCGCTTTCCCAATATTCAGTAACACTTCGAGATGGTGTCTTGCCCATCTGGAGGTCGAACAATTCTTCTAACCTATATTCCATATCGTCTCCCACAAATCCGAAGTTGTATCCGCCATCACAGCAGAGTTATTCTTTATCATCTTCATCTTTCACAACGCCCTCAATCATCCCGGCAACAGCCTGCCCCAGCAGCATTGTGCTTGCGTTTTCTGCCGTAACCACCGGGCGACCGGTCTGCGCTTCAATTTCTTTTCGGGCGTTGCCGGCTACCGTGCCGCCCTGCTTTGCCACAGTGCGGTTTTCTTCCAGCCCTTGCGGATTCTGAGCCTTGGTGAGTTCTGTTGTGGTGGCTTCCGCCAACATATTCAGCGCCAGCTCCAATGTACTCATATTGTCGCGCAGATTTTCCTTTTTCAGCCCTTTCAGGTTCTTGTACTGCCGCGTATTCAGCCCGGACCACGCCTTTGTGACTTCGTCCGTCAAAATGGCGTACTCCTGCCCCTTTTGCACCCCGTGCGCGCTCCACGCATCGGTCAACTCCTTGCGGGCGCGGATGGTTTGCAGGCGCTGGTTGATCCACTCCGGCGGGTAGCCTTTTTGTGCGTAGGTGTCCAGCGCGCGTTCAATGGTAAGCTCCGGGTCGATGATTTCCTCAATGCGCTCACGCCCGACCATGGCCAGCCACATTTTGAACGGCTCGGCCTTTTTGGACGGGATGGACTGGATGATACGCAGCAACTGCTCGGTATTCGCTACATCTGTAAGGCGACGCTTGCCATCGGCGGCTTTCATTTTCAACTGGTGACAATTTGTCACCAGTTCATTTCCTTCTTCTTTCAAGCGCTGCTTCAGCTTGTTCCAGTATTTTCTGCCGGTCTTGTAGTCGGGGCTTTCTGTCAATGCAACCACGACATCCACCACCGAAAAATACCATTCTTCTTTTTCCTCATCCCAAGCGGTGCGGATGGTCTGATCTTCAAACATTTGCAGCTTGTCGTTTTCCGTCATGGTGCGCTCCTTATTTCAGCATCTGCTCCAGTTCGTCCATTGCCGTGTTGACCTCTTTCTCCAAGCGGCGCAGCTCTGCCATGATCTCACTCGTCGGCGGGTACTCCACAGGCTTGTACTCGGTCTTTTTGTATTTGTTGATAGACAGGTCGTAGCCGTTATCCACAATTTCCTGCTTGGGAACAAAGAACGATTTTTCCGTGCGGGCGCGGTTTTTCTCGGCGTCCGGATTTTTGAAGCGCGCAATAATGTCGGGAATGTCGTTCTCCTGCACGGGGCTGCGCTTGTCGTCCAGCGAAAGACCGTCGGCCTGCATATCGTAGAACCACACGTTATCCGTGCCGCCATGCCCGGTCTTGGTGAAAATCAAAATGGCGGTGGAAACACCGGCATAGGGCTTGAACACGCCGGACGGCATCGAGATAACTGCCTCCAGACGGTTGCCGTCTACCAATTCTTTACGGATTGCTTTGTGCGCGGTGGACGAGCCGAACAGCACACCATCGGGAACAATGCAGGCGCAGCGCCCGCCGATTTTCAGCATACGCAGGAACAGCGCAAGGAAAAGCAGTTCTGTTTTCTTGGTCTTGCAGACCTTCAGAAGGTCGGCGGATACTGTGTCCGCGTCCAGGCTGCCCTTGAACGGCGGATTGGCAAGAATCAGCGAGTATTTTTCCTTATCCGGGTTCTGGTCGCTCAGGCTGTCACGGTACTCAATGTAGGGGTTATCGATGCCGTGGGTCATCATGTTCATGGCGCCGATGCGCAGCATCGTGCGGTCCATATCGTAGCCGAAGAACATATGGTTCATGTAGTGGTCTTTTTTCTGACGGTCAAAGAAGATTTCTTCTTTGCGGCGCTCTTTCAGGTACTCGCCCGCTGCGACGAGGAAGCCGGACGTGCCGCAAGCGGGGTCGCAGATGATTTCGTCCGCCTTGGGATCCATCAGCTCGACCATCATTTTGATGATATGGCGCGGGGTGCGGAACTGACCGTTCAGACCGGACTGCGCGATTTTGGAGAGCAGATATTCATAGGTGTCACCGCGCACATCCACCGCCTGCGACTCATTCATCAGGCGGTAAATTTCATCCAGCGCGTCCACTACTTTGGAAAGCAGCAGCGGCGTGGGCAGCTTAAAAATGGCGTCGTCCATATATTTGGAGTAGGCACTGTTCTTGTCACCGTGCAGATTTTTGATGAACGGGAACACCCATTCCTGCATGGTGGCGTACATTTTCTGCGCCGGAAAGTCGTGGAACACGCTCCATTTGAGCTGCTGACCGTCGATGGTGCGCTCGCCGAGCTGCACCTCGTCCGCAAAAATGCTCTGGTACGGCAGACCCAGCATGGCGGCTTCCTTGGCGCGCAGATTGTCGGAATCGTCCAAGTCGTGAATGAACATTAAATAAGTGATTTGTTCAATGACATCCAGCGGATTTACAAGACCGCCCGCCGCAAAAATATCCCAAAGGCTGTCGATTTTGTTTTTGAGTTCTCCGGTAATCATGTTAGTTCTCCCCGTTCCAAATGTAAGAAGTGTAGCGGCCACCGCCGATTTTTGTGATGTGCTTGTTATTTAGCAGGTCTGCCAGTGCCCGCTGGACAGTGATTTGGCTGATGTCCGGACACTGCTTTAAGATTTCGCTTTTGGTGATTTCACCTTGGTGCAATTTAATGATTTCCCGCACACGGTCAGGCTTTGACAGACCTTTGGCGGTTAGCTGTGTGGCAATCTCGTCAAAGTTTTTGTATGCCGTAACAAGAGTGCTCAGCAGGTAGGCGGTAAAAGGTGCGTAGTCATTTGTACCGGCAGCCCAGTTATGGGAACTGCGTTGCAGCGCTGCATTGTAGGATGCTTTTGTGTTAAGAAGAATCGCGTCTATGCTGCTGTATTGCTCCACTTCATAGCCGGAACGGTACAGGAGCAGTGCCAGCAGCAGGCGGCTCATTCGTTCGGTGCCGTTATCGAAGGGGGCAATGTTCAAAAAGTCCACCATGAACATCGAAATCAGCAGCAGCGGGTCAAGGACTGGGTCTTGCAGGGCTTGTTCAAAGGCATTGCATAGGGAAGCAAGGTTTTCGGCGCATGGTTCGCTGGCGGTATCTTTATAATTGCCACCCACAGCTTTACCGCAGAATTTGTATAAATCTCGGTGTAACTGCAAAATAGTGGGTGGTACTGGTGGCAAAAAGTCGTAATTTGCACTTATGGAGGCCAGCACATCCCGATAACCTGCCACTTTTTTTTCATCATCGGTTTGCGGATTGGTTTTATTCAGGATGAGTTTTTTCAGCCGATCCTCTGCAACGGTGATGCCTTCCATGGTATTCGATGCAGCGACATTTTGTAGGATGGCGGTTTCTTGGATTTCAGATAGTGCGGCAGCATCCGTTTCAAGGAGCCTGTTCAGTCGACCTTTGTATTCGTGGAGCTGCGTTAGACGGAACACGATCTCTGGCGTCAGTAGCTGAGAATATGCTGCTTTGAAGTTAAATGTTTTCATTGTAGAACCTTTATTTTTATTTACATCAAATTTATTAAAATGATGTAAATATATTGTATTCTGTTATTGCAAAAAAGTCAATAGAAAGTACATCTTTTTGTAAAATATGATGAAGTTAAATATTCGATTTGGTATATATGACAAAAGCGCCCTATCAAAAGAAGCCAATCCACTTCTTTTGATAGGGCGCTTTTACGATAAAATATGCTCTCGTCAAAAATCTGTTTCGACATCATGCAGGATACTATTCCGCGTGAAAGTCTCCGCTTCTGCTTTTAGCGAGAACATAGTTTTGTACCAACCGCTTTCATTTTCCTGCTTTGTCGTTGGAGTTATGCCGCGCATATCAGCCAGTACAGCCATCATCACGCTGGTTTCATGGCGATATTGTTTGTCTTTATCTGCGATAAATTGATGATAGTCCAGGCGTTTCAGCATTTTTCTGTATAGGCGCGGGTCTCGCTCAGCAACAGCAAACTCGTATTCCTGCCCATAATAGCCGAATTTCAATAGTGCGTAGTCGGATTCTATTAGTGCGGCTAGTTTTTCTTGTTCTGCGGTCAATTTACTGTCCATTTATTGTTACTCCTGTATGCAGAAACGATTTTAAGTTGAGGTATCTTCTTCACGGCTGGTATCGGACCAAATCCCAAGTTCTTCGGTGTCATGCAGAAACCTTGACTGCTGATTGTACCACTTTATTTCTTCAGCAAGTGTCACACCAGTATCAGGTTGAATTTCGTCTGCGTTCATGGCAACGGGAGCTTCTTCGTCTGAACCGAATAGCGGCTGTTCCATAAATTTCTTGATTAAGTGCAATGCATATCTGGCGGGCTCGGCTTGTAGTGTATTGGGCAAACGGATAGAAGTTGTACCGTTTTCTTCGATAATTTCTATGCCGTGGTAACTGGAGTGCATTTCGTAGATGATGGCGAGCAGCCCCTCGATTGTATCCACATCCAACGGACGCAGCATAGCAGGCGCTACGCCAAGCGCCAATGCGATTTTGTTTAACTGATCTTCCTTGGGATGGCGCGTACCATATTCGTACTGTTGAAGAAGCGTTGAGGTAATGCCGGAGCGCTTAGAAAGTTGAGATTGCGAGATTCCCTTTTTCAAACGCAGACGTTTAATGCGTCTCCCAGTTGTATCCATAAAGAACCTCCCACAGAAAATAAGTTGCAATAAAAAGTAAAAATATATATTGACAAGCAAAACGCTTGTGGTATAATGAACTTGCAGACATCACAAGCATTTTGAATGTGGTGCTGATGAACCTTGAAAACTGAATATACCAAATCTTCAAGCCTTACAAATGATCGTGTTCCTGTGCTGTGCACAAGTACCACAAACAATTTGTCTTATAAATTATACCGCAGGAGGGATAGTTATGGCAAGATATGCAAAGCAAAAAACACCGCAAGCTGTGCGAAATCCGTTTGAACCGATGCTGAAAACTGTGGAACAAATGGCAGTTGTTTCCGGCATCGGAGAAAATCGACTGCGCCAGTTAATGGACAACGGCGAGTTGGAGTTCATCCAGAACGGCAACCGTCGCCTGATTTCCGAACAGGCGATTTGGGATTATTACAACCGTGCCAAGACCCCAGCAAGGTCTGTAAGTGGTGGGTGCTGATATGGCGATCCGCGAGAGAAAAGTCAAAAACAAGCGAAACAGCCAAGGAATTTTAACAGGCAGATCGGGCATCGTCTACGATGTCAATGTGAAAGTCTATGAGAACGGCAAGCAGAAAAGTATTGCCAAACGTGGATTTGCAACGCGCAGGGAAGCAGAATTGTATGAGGCACAGATCAAGCTGGAGTTACAGACTGGCAGCGCCGCTATGGTCGGCTATGGACCAGAGAGCAAACAAAAGCTAAAAGAGTATCTGCCCAAGTGGTACGAAAGCTACCACCATAACCTTGCAAAAAGTACACGATACAGCTATTGGAGCGGCATAAGCATACATCTAATTCCCATGCTGGGCGAAGTACCTCTGAATAAACTGACACCCCAAATGATTGACGATATGATTGCGCAACTGCGTGAGAAGGGACTGGCGGAGAATTCAGTGCGTTATTGCCATCGGATTTTAAGCTCTGCGCTGTCCTCGGCGGTAAAGTATGGCTACATTCCAAACAACCCAGCCAAGAACATTATGACACGGTTTAGTAAGAACGCCGGGCGCAAATATGAAAAGTACACCGTGGAACAGGTGCAGCAGCTTTTGGCGTTTGTACATGGTAATGTACTTGAGACCGTGGTGCTGCTCGCTGTTCTGTTTGGGCTGCGACTCAGCGAAGCACTGGGGTTACGCTGGCGTGATGTTGATTTGACGCACAGGCAAATTACCTTGCGAGGTCAAATCCCCTGTGACCTGCCAAAAGATGCTAAAATTGTGCCACACCTGGAACCCTTGAAGGACCGTGACGAGGGCGAAACACGCTCATTTCCCATTACAGAAGAAGCGATGCCTATCTTTTTGCGGCTCAAACAGGAACAAGCCGACCAGCGGCGGTTGTGCAAGCTCGGCGGGGTCAAGTATTACGATAACGACCTTGTTGTGTGCAAGCCGGACGGTTCGCCATACTTACAAAAGCGTATTTCGGTCAAGTTTAACGGATTTATGCGTAGCACTGGGATGCCGAAAATCCGATTTCACGATCTACGCGGCACAGCGGGCACCAATATGTACAATTTGACAGGTGATTTTTATGCAGTTAGCCAAATTCTCGGACATTCAGTGGACGATTTTTCCCAGCAAATGGGCGTAAATCTGAAAATCAACACCGTCACGACCCGCTATGTACAAGTACAGGAGCAGCGCAAACTCAGTGTGCTGACGGCATACCACCAAGCAGTATTCGCAACACCGAAAAACGCTGCTGTTGGAGATAACTCTTTATAAGTTATTATCCCTTCTCGCAGGAAACCATGAACTGTGGGCAACAATTCGGGCAACAAATGGCTTTTTGCAACAGATTATTGTTGCAAGTGGATTTTGGCTTGTAATAGTCATTGCGTAAACTTACAGCATCACATTTCAAAGCCGTAAACAAAAATATTCGCCGTAAAATCTTTCGATTTTACGGCGAATATGGCGCAGATGGTGGGAGTCGAACCCACGCGACAGTCTCCTGTCCTAAAGCATTTCGAGTGCTCCCTCTTACGACCACTTGAGTACATCTGCCTATTTAATTTTGTTGCAAGGAACTTCCCGCAGGGTGTGATTTCGAGTGCTCCCTCTTACGACCTCTTAGGGAATGCTCCATGTTCTGGGTTGCTGCCGGATACTAAATTAGTATAGCAAAAATGCCGTCCCGCGTCAAGATGCGGGGCGGCATAATTCCTGTATACTGGGGGATATCTCATGTGCATCAGAACAAATGCTGTTTCTGCACCGGGCCGGGGGCAAAGGGGGTATCCTCGTGGTGGCGCACCACGGTCACCTCGCGGGTCTTTTCCTCCACATGGCCGTTGGCTTTGGGCACACTGTAAAAGCTGCGGGTAATGTTATAATAGCCGCGCATGTGCTGCACCAGGTATTCGGCCACAGCGGGCAGGCAGTCGGTATCCTCAATGTTTTCATAGTTATAGTCTGCGTACAAAAATGCCGTGTGCTCCCCCTTGCAGACCAGCGTGATTCCCGCTTCGTTCAGATGCAGTTCATCCACAGCGCACTGCTTCAGGCCGCTCAGGCCGCTTTCGCTGGCAAGTTGGGTGGCGCGGCGGCGCATAGCCAATGGAACGGACTGCGGGTCCAGCGCTTCGTTGCCGCGCTGGCCGATCTCCAGCAGGATGTCCCGCATCATGCGGCTTTCCAGCAGCGGGCGGATCTTTTCCTTCGCGCGGGCTTCCTCGGTTTTTGCCTGAATTTTTTGCAGCAGTCCCATTCTTTTTCCTCACTAAACACATATCATTGCCCTGCGCACATCCGCATCGGCATCAGGGGCATCTTACTTTTTCATCGTGTAACTAATATTATATTATAGCATACCTTTTCATCCTGTGCCAGCGCGGAAGATAACTTTTACACCAAATTCATTCTGGTAAATCTTTTTAGCTGTGTGCTTTTTTGTATTCAGCTTTCATTCTTTTTTCTCCGTCAAAAGCACAAATTCAATCCCCGTTTTTTGTCTATTTTGTTCTTTGCCTCATGCCATTCATTCTTATTTTTCTTTTCTCTGCTCTTTCCCGTTGCACCCTGCCAGTTTCTGCATTATACTGATAAAAAAGTGCGCCGGCAAGTTTTCCCCCGCCGGCAGCCGGACAGGAGTGCGGCCTATGAACATTACCGCGTTTGCCCAATATGCCGGGGTATCCAAGGCAGCGGTCAGCCGCTATTTTAATGGTGGGTACTTAAGCGCCGAAAAGCGCGCCCAGATTGCCGCTGCGGTGGAAGCCACCGGCTACCGCCCCAGTATGCAGGCCCAGATGCTGCGCACCCGCCGCACGCGGCAGATTGGGGTGATCATGCCGCGGCTGAGCAGCGAAAGCTGCGCCCGCATGGTGGAGGGCATCAGCCGGGTACTGGACGACCAGAACTACCAGCTGCTGCTGATCAACACCGCCAACGACAACACCCGCGAAGTGCGCGCGCTGGATACCCTGCGGCATGATACGGTGGACGGCATTATCCTGATTGCCACCATGTTTACCCCGGAACACCACGCGGTGCTGCAAAGCCTGCATGTGCCGGTGGTAATCGTGGGGCAGCAGTATCCCGGGTTCAGCTGTGTGTTCCACGATGATTTCGGCGCGGCGCAGGCCGCCACCGCCCACATGCTGCAAAAGGGGCGGCGCAAGCCGGGCTACCTGGGCGTGACCCTGCTGGACAAAGCCGTCGGCCTTGCCCGGCGCGAAGGCTTTGACAATGCGCTGCGAGATGCAGGTCTCGTGCCCCAGCCGCAGCGAATGAGCATTGCCAAGTTCAACATGGAATCCGGCTACCACCAGGCGGAGCAGCTGTTTGGCCGTGCGCCGGGGCTGGACTGCCTGTTCTGCGCGACCGACTCCATCGCGCTGGGTGCGCTGCAATACTGCCGCAGCCACAGTCTGCGGGTGCCGGAGGGCATCATGATTGCCGCTGTGGGCGACAACCGCATTGGCCGCGTTGCCTATGTGCCGCTGACCAGCGCCCATCTGCATTACCGCACCGCCGGAGACAAAGCCGCCCGCCTGCTGCTGGACATGCTGGCGGACCCCCATGCCGAGCCGCAGATGATCAAGCTGGATTATGAGTTAAAATGCCGGGCCTCCACCGGGGATGACAACTCAGATGAAAATGTCTGGTCGCTATAACAGGCATCCTTTGCGCCACACTTCCCTGCATCACTGCGGGGAAGTTTTTGTTTTGTGCACCCTTTCCATGCAGCCCCCTGTTTTTTGTGCATTTTACCAAAGAGCGGTGTGAAACTGTGTGAAATCGATAACAGAATCTTTGCAAGTTGGGTCGTTTGGTCAATAGAAAAAGCACTCACCTTCGTATATAATAAAGCTGTCAAATGAAACAGGCCCCGGAACCTCCTACCGGGCCAACAGATAAAAGAAGGAGCGTGCAACATGGATTACAAGAAAGCAGCCCAGCAGGTACTGGACAACATCGGCGGTGCTTCCAACATTGTATCGGCCGCACACTGCGCAACCCGCCTGCGCCTGGTGATTGCGGATAATTCCAAGGTGAACAAAAAAGAGCTCGAAAATGCTGAGGGCGCCAAGGGCGTATTTGAAGCCCAGGGCCAGCTGCAGATCATCTTCGGCACCGGCATTGTGAACAAGGTGTATGACGAGTTCACCGCCCTGGCCGGAATCACCGGTGCCAGCAAGGAGGAAGTCAAACAGGCTGCCGCTTCCAAAGCACCATGGTACCAGCGGGCCATCAAGACGCTGGGCGATATCTTTGTTCCCATCATCCCGGCCATCGTGGCTTCCGGCTTTTTGATGGGCATTATGGAAGCGCTGAACTTTATGGTCAACAACGGCTTCCTGAACATTGATACCAGCGGTTCCATCTATGTGTTTGCCCAGCTGTTCTCCAACACGGCGTACACCTTCCTGCCTATCCTGATCGCCTTCTCCGCCGCAAAGGTGTTTGGTGGCAACCAGTTTCTGGGTGCTGTCATCGGCATGATCATGATTCACCCCAACCTGCAGAACGCTTGGACCGTTGCTTCTGAGGGCGTGCAGACCTACCAATCGGTGTTTGGCGGGCTGTACAAAATTCCGCTGGTCGGCTACCAGGGCCACGTTATCCCCGTTATTATTGCCGTGTGGCTGATGTGCCAGATTGAAAAGCGGCTGCACAAAGTTGTGCCTGCCATGATCGACCTGTTTGTTACCCCGCTGGTCTCCGTTTTCGTTACCGGTTATCTCACCCTCGCTGTCATCGGCCCAATCTTCACCACGCTGGAGGACGGCATCATCAACGGCGTTCAGACTTTAATTCAGCTGCCGTTCGGCATCGGTTCCTTCATCATGGGCGGTTTGTACGCCGTCACCGTTGTGGCCGGTATCCACCATATGTACACCCTGATCGACCTTGGCCAGCTGGCCAAGTTTGGCTTCACCTACTGGCTGCCCCTGGCCAGTGCCGCCAACGTTGCCCAGGGCGGTGCCGCTTTTGCCGTTGCCCTCAAGAGCAAGAACGCCAAAGTTAAGTCTATGGCCCTGCCCTCCGCCCTTTCTGCCTGCATGGGCATTACCGAGCCCGCCATCTTCGGCGTCAACCTGCGCTACTTTAAGCCCTTTATCGGCGGTCTGGTCGGCGGTGCCTGTGGCGCTTTGTATGCCAGCGTGACCGGCCTGGGTGCCACCGGCACCGGCGTGACCGGCATCTTCGGCATCCTGCTGCATCTGCACATGCCGCTGCAGTACCTCATCATGATGGCAATTTCCTTCGGCGTTTCCTTCGCTGTGACCTGGGTGATCTGGACCCCCGAAGCCGAGGAAGCCAAAGCCTGATGTTTTCCCCTCTCAATCAATAAGGAGCTACCTGTTATGAATGCCTTGCAGCGTGATTTGAAGCGTCTTGTCCCCATGGTGGAAGCCGCCGGGGCCGCCCGTGTGACGGCGGATCCCCACCGGCAGAAGCTGCATGTTCAACCCCCTGTGGGCTGGCTGAACGACCCCAACGGGCTGTGCCAGATCGGCGATGAATACCATGTATTTTATCAGTACGGCCCGTTTGACCCCACGGGAGGGGTCAAGCACTGGGGGCACGTGCGCAGCCGCGATTTGTTCCACTGGGAACGCCTGCCCGTAATGCTGTACCCGGACGAACCGTTTGACTGCCATGGCGTTTATTCCGGCTCCGCTCTGGTGGAGGACGGCATGCTGTACCTGTACTATACCGGCAATGTCAAGCACCCCGGCGAATATGACTACATCAAGCAGGGGCGCGGGCACAATGTCTGCCTTGCCACCAGCCGCGATGCCATCCATCTGGACAACAAGCGCTGCCTGATGTACAACCAGGATTATCCCGCCGGGCTGACCTGCCATGTGCGCGATCCCAAAGTGTTTGCACTGGATGGGCGCTACTATATGGTGCTGGGTGCCCGAACACTGGACGACCATGGCGAAGTGCTGGTGTTTGAAAGCGCCGACAAGCTGCATTGGAACCACATCAACACCATTACCACCCCCGAACCCTTTGGCTATATGTGGGAATGCCCCGACCTGTTTGAGCTGGACGGCCAGTGGTTTTTGGCGGTATCGCCCCAGGGCATTGCCTGCCAGAACGTGTACGGCTGCGGTTACTTTGCCCTGCAGGGTGACTGGCGCACCGATTGCACATTGAGCGAATTCCACGCCCTGGACGATGGCTTTGACTATTACGCGCCCCAAAGCTTTGCCGCCGCGGATGGCCGCCGCATCCAGTTTGGCTGGATGGGCATGCCGGATGCCGATTACACCAACCCCACCGTGGAGTATGGCTGGCAGCACTGCCTGACCCTGCCCCGCGTGTTGACCCAGGACGGCAATGGCTGCCTGCTGCAAGCCCCTGCCGCCGAGCTGAACGCCCTGCGCGGCGAAGCCCGCCAGCCGGCAGACGGCGAAACGGTTGAAACGGACCCCTGCTTTGACCTGATCGCCTCCCCCGCCGGGGATTTTGTCCTGACCATTGCCAACGGCCTGACCCTGACTTACACCGAAGCGGACCGCACCTGTACCCTGCGCTTTACCGATGCAGCGATTGCCGCCGGGCGCACCGAGCGCAAGGCTGTGCTGGATGCCCCCTGCCGCAGCCTGCGTGTTGTGGGGGATGCTTCCTCGCTGGAAATATTCCTGAACGACGGTGCCGCGGTGCTTTCCACCCGGTATTACCCGGCAGCGGGCAAGGTTGCCGTGCAGCTTTGCGGCGCAGGCAGCACTCTGTATTCCCTTTCGATTTAACGGAGGACATTCCATGGCACATGATACCTTGTATGCGATCGGCGAAGCGCTGATCGATATGATTCCGTCCAAAACCGGCTGTTCCTTTGCCAAGGTTCCCTCTTTCAGCCCCCGTGTGGGCGGCGCGCCCGCCAACGTGTGCGGTGCTTATGCCCGCCTGGGTGGGGATTCTGCCCTGCTGACCCAGCTGGGAGATGACCCGTTCGGCCACAAAATTGTAGACGAACTGGCCGCCTGCGGCATTGATACCAGCCACATCTGTTTGACGGACAAAGCCAACACCGCCCTGGCCTTTGTTTCGCTGGAAGCGGACGGCAACCGGACGTTCAGTTTTTACCGCAAGCCCTCAGCCGATTTGCTGTACGCCCCGGAGCAGGTGGATACCAGCCTGTTTGCCAACGCCTATGCCCTGCATTTTTGCAGCGTTGCCCTGGTGGAAAGCCCCATGCGGGAAGCCCACAAAACTGCCATTGCCGCAGCCCGCAGCGCCGGGACTATCATTGACTTTGACCCCAACCTGCGCTTTCCGCTGTGGCCGGACCGTGATGCTTTGCGCCGCACGGTGCTGGAGTTCCTGCCACTGGCCGATGTGGTCAAAATCTCGGACGAAGAGCTGGAATTTCTGACCGGCACCAGTGATATTGAAGCCGCCCTGCCCAGCCTGTTTGTGGGCCATGTACAGCTGGTGCTCTACACCTGCGGCAGCGCCGGTGCCCACGCTTACACCCGCACCGCCCACGGCTTTTCCGCCAGCAAGCCGGTAAAGGCCGTGGATACCACCGGCGCCGGGGACGGGTTCATCGGCTCGTTCTTGTGGCAGCTGCACAAAAACGGGGTGGACCTCGCCGCCCTGCCCGCTCTGCAGGCGGACCAGCTGAACCAATGGCTGGATTTTTCCAACCGGTTCTGCGGTTACAGTGTGCAGCGCTACGGTGCCATTGACAGCTACCCCACCATCGACCAGCTGTAACTTTCTGCCATTCTCTGCTATTTCATCATAAAGCAGCCGCCCGGTACAGGATTTGTACCGGGCGGTTGCTTTACGGTATAGATTTTTCTTTTCTATATTCGCTTTATACAAGTCTTAAGATTATAAACTTCAACGTTGCTTCATCCGCAACATTTATTTATCAATTTCAGATTCCAAGCTCTTAAGTGTATGTCCATCAGCATCCTTCCAGCTTGTCAGTCCATTCGCACTCTTGCCAATCACAAACATTGCAGCATAGGAAGGACTGGTAAACAGCAAATTCTCTATCAGTTTCCCGTCAGCATCAAGAGCAGTCTTCTTTCTTTTTTCTTTGATAACTTCCGAAATCGTATCATCGTCCGATGGAGAGATGTGGCTTCCCGCCAAAACCACAAATCCTTCTGCAGTCTGCATTCCAACGGCTTCGACCGTACCGATTGTTTTAATGGTTCTTTTCAGATACAACTTCCCGATATCATCCGCCTGTTTTTCTTCAACTTCCGTTTTTACTTCAACTGGCTTGGTAATAGGTTCAAACAGCTTATGTCCCAAGGTTCCCATGATTACTTTTGCATAATCAATGAACTCCTCCAGTTCGCATTCTTTTTCTTCTGTAATATTACCCGGCGTAGGATCATTTCCATTTTTGACCTCATAGCGATTCGCTTTCAGTGCCAAATTACAGAAACGGTTTTCAAGATAGCTTATCTCAGTGGGTCCAAATGAATTATTGGATGTGGTAAATACGATGGCTTCTGTCCAGTAATCTTTTTCTGGATTTCTCTTATGTTCCTGCAGGCGATTCAGAATACCTTCACCGTTTTTCCTTGCTCCAGCCTGTCCAATATAAACAACACCTTTTCCAGTAGTGTCTGAAGTACCAAAGAGGAAATAAAACCACTCTGTTTTAAATCCTCTCGTTCCTTGCAGCGGTCAAGCTCTGTCCGAGGAATTTTATATGCAATACCTGTCCAATTCGCCAGTGTACATTTTATTCTGCCACCGGCCTCACCATCCATCAGAAACAGATTTATACTTTTGCCTCGCATCACTGTATCCTCCTCGCCTTATATTTCCCTTTTCACATAGGTCAGTTCTACATCATAACCAAGCTTTTCTAACATCTGCAAAAATGTGTTATTTACAATTCCGTCTTTCTTCTTTATCAGGCGATTTACATAGGACGGCGTGGTTCCAACTTCTTCAGCCAGCTTTGCCTGCGTGGTCGCAGCTTCTATACATTTTACCTTTACATCGACCTCTATATTATTTTTCAGCATACTTCCACCTCATCTGTTTGAAATATATTTCACTGTAAGTGTAATTTATTATATCGCAAGAATTGAGTTTTTTCAATCGCTTAGAGCTATTCCGTTTATTCATATTATTACAAAGTTATTTCCAAAAGCAATAAATAAATTACAACCAAAATAAGTTCCCCTCAAATACATCAGAATACCCCCTCTATAATTCAACCGTTTCATTTATCTTAGCAACAAAATGAGGCGTATCCATATATCGTGGATACGCCTCATTTTGTTTATTCTATTATCTTTATACGTTTTACAGATGCAGCACGCGGTCCTTGATTTCGGCGGTGCGGCCCTGGTTCCAGAACTGGGTACCGATGTAGCCGCAGGTGCGGCGGGCAACGTTCAGCTTGCTCTGGTCGCGGTTATGGCAGTGCGGGCACTCCCACACCAGCTTGCCGTCGTCCTCCACGATCTTGATCTCGCCGTCATAGCCGCACACCTGGCAGTAGTCGCTCTTGGTGTTCAGTTCTGCGTACATGATGTTATCATAGATGAACTGCATCACTTTAATGACAGCTTCCAGGTTATCCTGCATATTGGGCACTTCCACATAGCTGATGGCGCCGCCCGGAGACAGGCGCTGGAACTCGCTTTCAAACTTCAGCTTGGTGAACGCATCGATCTGCTCGGTCACATGCACATGGTAGCTGTTGGTGATATAGTTGCGGTCCGTAATGCCCGGCACAATGCCAAACCGCTTTTGCAGGCACTTGGCAAACTTGTAGGTGGTGGATTCCAGCGGGGTGCCGTACAGCGAGTAATCAATATTTTCAGCGTTTTTCCACTCGTTGCACTTATCGTTCATGTGCTGCATCACACTCAGGGCAAAGGGCTTTGCGGCGGGATCGGTATGGCTCTTGCCGGTCATATATTTGCAGCATTCATACAGGCCCGCATAGCCCAGGCTGATGGTGGAGTAGCCGCCGTACAGCAGCTTATCAATGGGCTCGCCCTTTTTCAGGCGGGCCAGAGCGCCGTACTGCCACAGAATGGGTGCCGCATCGGACAGGGTACCCTTAAGGCGGTTATGGCGGTACTGCAAGGCGCGGTGGCACAGTTCCAGGCGCTCATCAAAAATTTTCCAGAATTTATCCGGCTCACCGCCGGAGGAGAGGGCCACATCCGGCAGGTTGATGGTAACAACACCCTGATTGAAGCGGCCATAGTACTTCGGCTTGCCCGGCACATAGTTCTTGGCGTTGGCCACGTTGTTCCAGCCAGTGCCGGAACGGTCGGGGGTCAAAAAGCTGCGGCAGCCCATGCAGGTAAATACATCGCCGTTGCCCTCGGTCTCACCCTTAGACAGCTTGTATTCCTTCATCTTCTTTTCGCTGATATAGTCCGGCACCATGCGCTTTGCGGTGCATTTGGCGGCCAGCTTGGTCAGGTAGAAATAGGGGGTGCCTTCGCGGATATTATCGTCTTCCAGCACATAGATCAGCTTGGGGAATGCGGGGGTGATCCAGACGCCCTTTTCATTCTTAACACCCTGGTAGCGCTGGCGGAGCATTTCTTCCACGATAATGGCAAGGTCAGATTTCAGGCGCTGGTTTTCGCCTGCTTCGTTCAGGTACATGAATACCGTGATGAACGGTGCCTGGCCGTTGGTGGTCATCAGGGTAACGACCTGGTACTGGATGGTCTGCACACCGCGCTTGATTTCCTCGCGCAGACGGGCTTCAACGATCTGGGAGAGCTTTTCTTCACCGGGATCAATGCCCAGTTCCTTCATCTCCGCTTCGGTATCGCGCCGGATCTTTTTGCGGCTGATATCCACAAACGGTGCCAGATGGGTCAGGCTGATGCTCTGGCCGCCGTACTGGTTGGATGCCACCTGCGCAATGATCTGGGTGGCAATGTTGCAGGCCGTGGAGAAAGAATGCGGTTTTTCGATGAGGGTACCAGAAATAACCGTGCCGTTCTGCAGCATGTCGTCCAGGTTGACCAGGTCGCAGTTGTGCATATGTTGGGCGTAATAGTCAGCATCATGGAAATGAATGATGCCATCCTCATGTGCCTTTACAATCTCGGCAGGCAGCAGCATACGCATGGTCAGGTCCTTGCTGACCTCGCCGGCCATATAATCGCGCTGAACGCTGTTGACGGTCGGGTTTTTATTGGCGTTTTCCTGCTTGACTTCCTCATTGTTGCACTCGATGAGGGACAGAATGCGGTCGTCGGTGGTGTTATGGGTACGGCGCAGGCTCTGCACATAGCGGTAGGTGATATATTTGCGGGCCACCTCATACGCTTTGGTCTGCATGATGGCATCTTCCACCAGATCCTGGATCTCCTCCACGTTCATGGCGTGGTTGCGGCTCTGGCATTCCTGCGCCACATCGTCGGCAATGGCCGTGATCTGTTCCTTGGTCAAGCGCTGGTTGGAGGCAACAACGTTGTTGGCTTTGGTCACCGCTGCAATAATTTTGGATATATCGAAAACGGCCTCGCTGCCGTTGCGCTTGATGATCTTCATGAACTGTTATCTCCTTACCTCAATAAAAGCTGCCGGGTTGATCCCTCACACCAAAACCGCTCCATGATTTTGGCGAGCGTATTTATCTTACCGCATCGACCCGGCAAAGTCAAGCCAATGTACCACAATATATTGTATGTAATTTGATAATAGCACCCATATATGCCATATAGCGCGATGGGACGTTCAAAAAGATTGCAAAACAAAACGCCGAAAAAAGCGCTGGCTTTTTGGGTAAAATAGGCACTTTTTTCAAAGCTGCGATGATATGTGATTTTATTGTTCCCTGGCCGCTTGCTTTTGCCCGGCACGGCTGGTATACTGGTGCAAGGCACCTGCCTATTATGATGATTTGCTGCAGCACTATACAAGATATAGTGTTGCATGTTATAAGGAGGCTCCCCGCGTGAACTACGCAACCATAAAATACTGTGATATTGCCAACGGCACGGGCGTGCGTACCAGTCTGTTTGTTTCCGGCTGCCGCCGCCACTGCCCGGAATGTTTTAACGCCGTTGCCTGGGATTTTGGTTATGGCCTGCCCTTTGATAAAGCCGTGCGCAATGAAATTTTGGGCAGCCTTGCCCCGGATTATATTGATGGGCTTTCCCTTTTGGGCGGCGAACCCTTTGAGCCGGAAAACCAGCGTGCTCTGGTGCCGTTCCTGCACGAAGTACGGGTGTTGTACCCCCACAAAACCATCTGGTGCTACACCGGCAATGTATACGAAACCGAACTTTTGCAGCCCAGCCACGCCCGCTGCGAAGTGACGGACGAGATGCTGAGCCTGATCGATGTGCTGGTGGACGGCGAATTCATCCCCGCGCAGCACGATATTTCGCTGCGGTTCCGCGGCTCCAGCAACCAGCGCATCATTGACTTGAACGCCACCCGCGCCGCCGGGCACACCGTACTGTGGCAGGATGACCCGCTGTTTGCTGACCACAAGATGTAAGGCAGCGAGTTCGCGTTTTTGGATTTTGTGTAACTTTTAACAAATTTGACTTGTATTTCTGCCCTGCAGGGTGTTATACTGACACTAATTTAAGGTTGTGCCAATCGTTCCAGGCACAACCGCCCCAAACAGCTGCCGGGCCAGTTGCCCGCGCACGAAAGGAGAAATTACTATGGCAAAATTTCATCTGATTCCCATTGTGCTGGGCGCAGCCATCGGTGTTGGCGTTTATGTTGTCAGCAAGTATCTGGCTCAGGACGAAGAGAGCGAACAGATTGTGGATGACTCCGCATTTGACGACAGCGAAGCTTCCGAAAGCACCGAAGATGCGGACGAAACCGAAGAAAATGCCGACGAGGAACCCACCGCAGAAGAACCGGCGGCAGAGCCTGCCCCGGACGAGGAACAGCCCGCACCGATTGAGGAGCCTGCTGCCCCGGTGGAAGAACCCGCGCAGGAAGATGACGGCGTTACCATTCCCGTCCAGAGTGGTAACGATGTGCCGAACGTGAACCCGGTACAGGACAAAACCGAACCCGTTAAGCTGACGGAGGACGGCAAGGTGGACCCTACCACCATCGCCAAAGCCGAAGATTTCGGCGACTGGGAAGAAGAAACCGGCTGCAGAGGCTGAAGGCGAGACGATATAAATGACAACGCCGCAGGGAGTGCGTGATGCTCCCTGCGGCGTTTGTTTTTTGTTTTGGGGGTAAATTTGTATTTGGAGGGAGAGCCTTTGCGTGCACGGCAGGGTTCTTCCCACGTTTTGGGGGTAGCAGCGTGGCAAGGCCCGGCGGGCGGGACGATGCGAGCATCGTCCCCTACAAATCATTTGCAATGTTCGCGGCAATAGGGCAAGGTTTCTCCGCGGCGGGGTGAGGGCACCCCGCTCTACTGCGCACAAACAAGCTCACTGTTATTGATACGTCCGTCGGGGACGCCGCCCCCTACAAGCAATTTGTTGGTTCATCACAATTTTTTCAATATGCAATGGGCCAGGTTTCGGCGGGGTCGGGTGACCCCGCCCTACCGAATGTTTTATGTTCTATCACCCACTATAAAATGCTCCGTAGGGAACGGTCTTGACCGTTCCGGAACCATACGGTAGATGCCACAATAGAATTTTATCGCAAGCCTTGGCTACAACATCCCACAAAGCATATCAAAGGGGACGATGCTTCCGCATCGTCCCCTACTTATTATTTTACGGGTTATGGCCGCCGGCAGCTCTTACACCACCCATTGCAGCAAAATACCGCAGCAGGTGCCGCAGAACCAGAGCAGCCCTGTCATGAACAGGTTCTGTTTCCAGCTGGGGTTGACACGCCACAGCACAGCCAGGCCGATACCTGCGCCGGAGCACAGCCCCGCAAAAAAACTGCCAAAGGTAATAGCCCCGCCCATATACAGCTGAGCCAGCAGCACGCTGGCACCGCAGTTGGGTACAAGACCGATCAGCGCGGCCATCATGGGCTGGAAAATGCCCAGACTGCCCAGGAATGCCGCGGCGGAATCTGCTCCGACAAGGCCAAAGATCAGCCCAATGATAAAGCTGAACACCAAGATGAACACAAAAATTTCCAGCGTGTGACGCAGTGCCGCCAGGAAAATGCTGCTGTGTTCTTCGTGTTCTTCGTGGCAGTCCACCTCATCGGCATGGCCCTCATAGCCGCCATACAGCCCTTTGGGCAGGATGCGGCGCAGCGGAACATCCAACACCAAACCGGCTGCAATGCCAAACACGATTTTAAGCACCAGCAGCAGGCCCAGCTTGTTCCACAGGGTAGGCTCCGCCGCCAGCAGGGGGATGGCTTCATCCGATGTTGCCAGGAACACAGCCAGCAGCGTGCCGGGGGTAATGACCCGGCTGGCATAAAAGTTGGCCGCTACCGCCGAAAACCCGCACTGTGGTACGCAGCCCAGCAGTGCGCCGGGCACAAAGCCCCAGTGGCCGCCGCCAGCCAGCGCTTTTTCAATTCGCTCGCCATGGTTGCGTTCCAGCCATTCGATCAGCAGATATGCCAGATACAAAAACGGCAGCATTTTTACGCCGTCGATCAGTGCATCCAAAAAAGCATCAACAATAATTTCCATAATTCTCCTATCTGTTGCAAAGGTTGGGGTTGCAGGGCATAACATGGCCGCACGGTTCGGAGCAGCTGCCCGGAGCCATGCGGCCCTTTTTCATTTTTTACTGCCTTTGTTGGTTTCAAAGCCGCGCAGCAGCGCTACGGCTTCCCGCACACGGGCGGGGGAAATGCGGGTACGGAACCGCTCCATGCTGCGGGAAGAAAACGGCACATCATAGGTAAAGGAATCAAAGCCCAAAAAGTATTGCAGGTAGGGGCTTTCGCGCACGATCTCCACCGTTTCGCTGTCCGTTGTGCGGCACGCTGCACGAATCACCAGCACACCGAACGCCATGCGGGCCGGAATTGCCACCTTGCCGCCAGCAGCAAAATGGCCGCTGTACTCCTGTTCAATGGCATCCCAGTCAATGGCCTGGGCCAGGCGCACCCAGCGGTTCTCCTGTACCAGCTCGCCTTCATAGGGCGGCAGGTAGTCATCAATGCTCATCTGATGTTGAATTGTGCGGTACATGGTTGCACCATTCCTTTTTATGTCGTTCCCGTTTTTATTTTTCCCGCAAAAACGCTTGGGATATATCTGAAAAGCCGAAAACTCAATCCAGTTCTTTGTTTTCAGATATCCCTTAGGCAACACCGCACAATTCCCGCCTAGCGGCTTAAGCACCGCTTCGGCGGCTGCGGCACGGCATCTGCGTTGCCAAAATGCTCGATAATACACAAAGTATTATCTGCGCTTTTGGCTTAGCAGCTGCCGCACCTCGCTCGCCGTATCGGCACTTAGAATTATGCGGTATTGCCCTTAATATCTCTGGATCAGGGGGAATATCATGGCCAGAACCGCCCAAGCGACCTGGTACAGGGCCAGTGCCGGAAGCGGCAGCCCGGCCAGGCCGCCGGCCAGCGCCATGATCATGGCAAGAATGCAGCTGATGAGCACCGAGGCCGACAGCACCATCGAAGAACGGTGTTCCCCCTCTGCCGCACCCGCAGCGGCTTCCAGGCCGCCGACAAAGCTGGCAAAGCTGCCCAGGTGCAGCATGCTGCCTTCGCTTTCCGGCAGCCAGGCCACAGCGGGCTCCAGCGCCTTGTGTTCCTTGCCGCTCAGCACCTTGACGGTACCAACCGGCAGGTTATAAGCAGTCTGCAGCAGCGCTTCATCGCAGTTAAAGTCATCGCAGTCCACAATGAGCGAAAGTCCGGCGCGGCGCAGGGAATCCAGCACGGCGGCGGTATCGGGATCACTCTGATAAGCCACCTGGAACATGCTGAACAGCTTGCCGGAAACCGCCAGGTAGATGACCCGGCGCTGGTTCACGGTATGGCGGCGTTCATATTCCATGCTGGGCAGCTGGATATCATAGGTATCCATCAGCCGGCGGGAGCCGATCATGACCCGCTCGCCGTTGATCCAGCCCACATAGCCCAGGCCGTCCAGCGTTTCCAGGTTTTCCACCTTGCACAGCAGCTTGCGGTTATCGCCCGTCATGCCAAGGAAGATATCTTTCAGCGGGGTATTCACATCGGCCAGCATGGAAGCGGAGTAGATGATGGCCAGCTCAATATCCTCTTTGCGCACCGGCTTGATGCCGCGCAGCGTAATGCACCCTTTGGGGAAAAGATCCTGCGCCGTGACCTGCAGCACGTTCACACGGCCCAGCAGTCGGATATCCTTCCAACCGGGGATGACCGCGCCGATCTGCGCGGCACTGCGCTGCATCAAACGCATGGGCATGGCGGAGATCAGCGTACCGGCCAGCGGCGCGCCCAGGCAGAGTACACCGGCCAGCGCAGTGAACGCCGTTCCGGCATCCTTGCGGTAAAGCAGGGTGAACAGGAATGCAGCCACGCCGCAGCCCAGCAGGATGCGGGCAAACTGCTGCTGGTTTTTATCCGATGTGCGTCGGGATTCGCTGCCCGCCAAAAAGCCTTTCATCAGGCGGGTGGGACGGCTGACCAGCACATTGGGGCGCGGTTCCGCCAGCCCGGCGGTCACGGTGCGCAGTACCCCGGCATCTTTCAGCCGATATGCCACAGCGTGGTCCATCCCGGCGCTGACAAGGGTAAAGTTATCCCGGATGGTGTGGGCGTCGATTGCCTTGCCTGCAGCGTTGCCGCACAGCAGCAGCGCTGCGGGGCCGGTCATCAGGCAGAGGGTTGCGGGGTTATACCATTCCGGCTTTGCCAAAAACATGATACATTGCAGGATGGAGGCCACCGCGGCCATGGCGGGCATGGTATCTGCGGTATTGCCCCGGCGCATGTTGATCAGCCCGGCCAGGCCGCCCAGTATCGTCTGCCAGCACAGGGCCGCGCTGGCAGCAAGCAGGATCAGCATGGTCACCAGCAGCGGTTTGGTGCTGGCTGTGGTATCCAGCGGGCCAAGATTGGCTCCGGTGGCCGCCATAGTGCCCAGAACGATCATAATCAGGGCTGCAGCGCCCACAGCGATTGCTGTGCCGGTGGTGATCATCACCCGCAGTTCCAGGTCATGGCGCACCACGGGGGCATCATCGGTGCTTTCGTATTCGTGGCGGTGCAGGACGGCGGCCTGTGCGGCAAAAGGCGCTTCGCCATCGGGGGTGGTTTCGTCCTTCGGCTTGCCTGCAAACCGGAGGATGTTAAAGCCTTTGCCGGGCTTTTTTTGTTCCGGTGCTTCCGGCTCCGCCCCGGCGTTGGGGTCGCTCAGGTACTGGGCAGCCGCCTGGTAATCGGTATCGGTCTTTTCTGTTTTTGCCTTTGAATCCGATTTGATCTTTTCCAGGTTGATGGACTGTTCAATGCCGCGCACAAATTCCGCGGTATTGGGCTTTTCATCCACCAGGGGGCCGATCAGCTCCTCAAAACTTTCTTCCTCTTTTTTCGGGGCGGGCTTTTTCGGTTCTTCCGGCTGCTCTTCCACCCCTTCGGCAATCTCGCTCAGGCGGATCTGCCCGGTCAGGGTCTGGGCCAGCTCCTGCGGCAGTTCCTCAAAGGTATCGCCGCTGGCGGGTTCTTCCTGCACGGGGGCAGCTTTAGGCGCAGGCTTTTTGCGGCGCGGCGGCAGGGCTGCGTTCAGTTCATGCAGGAACGACTGGGTGCTTTCCGGTGCGGGCTCGTCCCCCAGCTGCATGGTAAAACCGGTGGTCGCCTGCGGGGCAGGCGCGGGCTGCGGCTGCACCGTATCGTTTGGGGTCATGACCGGCTCGCCCACGGGTTCCGCTTCGCGGCGGGGGGCAGGCCGAGTGAACGGCATGGTGCGTTCCCGCTCCTTGCGGGGGGTGAACTCCACGGTATCCCGCTTTTTATTTTTGCGGTAAACATTGGGCTGAGGTTCCGGCTGCGGGGCCGGCTCATCCTTCGGAAGCGGCGGTTTGCCTGTGGTGGCAAACTGGGAAGTCTGCCGCCCGGAGATGGAAAGCCCTGCGTTGGTAGCGGTCAGGCGGGGCATCTCGCCCGTTTCCTCTGTTTCCGGCTCCTCCCGGGGCTGTTCCGGAACCTCCCAGTTTTCTACCGGGGCTGTATCCGGCTCGCCCTCATACGGGTCATAGGATTCCAGCTCGTCATAGACATCGTGCTTTTTGCCGCCGAACAGGCTGGCAAAAAAGCCTTTTTTCTTTGCAGCGTAGTGGCGGGGCGGCTCTTGCTCGCGCAGTTCCATCTCGTCCGGTTCATCCTGCAACCGGGGCAGTTGTTCTTCCAGCTGCTGGGTGCTCTGGTTTTCCACCCTGCCGCTGACCGAAACATTGATCGGCTCAAACTCCCCGGTATCGGTAGCATATCCAAAGCCAAACAAGCCCTTTTTCTTGGGAGTCTGCTGGCGCTCCTGCTCGGACTTCATATCATCCGGAACAACGGCCACGCTGGTGCCAAAAAAGTTGGTAAAATCTTTTTTTCCTTCATCCAGGTACTTGCTGTCCGCTTCCGGCACCATGCGGCCCAAAAAGGCTTTAATGATGCTGGTGCGGGTGGTATCCCCTGATGTTGCATCCGCCGGTCTTGGTTCCGGCTGCGGGGCCGGTTTTGTCTCCGGCTGTACCTGCGGGGCCGGCTGCTGGGGCGCAGTTTGTGCCGGGGCAGGGCGGGCAGGCTGCGGAACAGGTTCCGGGCGCACCGGCCGAGTCGGTTGTACAGTTTGTATATTATTTTGTTTTTCTACTTTAGGCTCAACTTCCGGCATGCGGCGCGGCTCCGGCACAGAAGCAGGCCGGCGGGCCGGGGCAGCGGGGCCGGGTTTATTCTTTTTGGCAGCCCGCATACTGGGCAGATCGCCCAGCAGGTCGTCCAGCACAGCGGTGGAAAACCGGTCCTCGGTGTTAAAATTATTGCCTTTGCCCAGCGTGATATCCGGCAGGTCCTCTTTCTGGATGGGCCCCAATGCCGAACCGCCGCCGGAGGATTCCTCCATGCTGCCGTGGCCCAGGCTTTGCAGGATGGCATCCACCTGGCGGTCTGTTACACTATCCCGGATGCCGCGTTCGGCCTGCTCATGGCTGAGCTCTTCCAGAATGCGGTCCACGGAATCATTTGTACGTTTGCTTGGCATGTTGTTCTCCCCTTTGGTATGGGATTCCTTTTTTTGCGCAGCCGTTACTTGCGGCGCTGCATGATGTTGTACATCAAAATACCGGCGGCCACGCTGACGTTATAGCTGTCCACACCGGTTTTGCCACCGGCCATATCCAGCGTAACGGCGGCATCGCACAGTTTGCGCACCAGTGCGCCGGGGCCTGCGCCCTCGCTGCCCAGCACCAGCGCCACCGGGCCGGAAAGATCGGTCTTTTCCAGCGGAGCACCGCCCAGGTCGGCACAGTAAACAAAAATGTTCTGCTTTTTCAGGTCACGGATGGCCTGCGGCAGGTTGGCGACCCGCGCCACCGGGATGCGGGCAGCTGCCCCGGCGCTGGATTTCATGACCGTGCCGGTCACGCCAACGCCGCCGCGCCGCGGGATGATCACGCCGTGGGCACCGCACAGCAGCGCGCTGCGCAGGATTGCGCCCAGGTTGTGGGGGTCCTCAATACCGTCACACAGCACGAGGAACGGCGGTTCGCCGCGGTCTTTTGCGATCTGCAAAAGTTCCTCCACGCCAACATACTGGATGCGGGCAGCCCAGGCCGCCACACCCTGGTGGTCCTGGGTACCGCACAGCTTTTGCAGCTTGCCGGCGGGTACACGCTTGATGACCGCCCCGGCCGCTTTGCCCAGCGCGGTATAATACCCGGCCATGCGCGGCTCCATGCTGTCGGCCAGCAGCAGGGTGTCCACCCCGGCTTCGCTTTTCAGCAGTTCGGTCACGGGGTTTTTGCCCCATACCAGGGCGGTATCCTGCTCCGCAGGGGCCTTGTCTGCCTTGGCCTGGGGGGCCTGCTGGGGCATGCGTTTTTTATTTTCCATCTGCAATGTGGTTACTCCTTAAAACGATTGGGTAAAGCCCTGTGCGGCGGCGTTTGGCAGCCATTTTGCCGCGTATGGCAGCCCACACAGCTTTCTGGCATGATTCGATAATTATACAGATATAGTATAGCACATTTCCTATGCTTTTGTCACCTTTTTCCTTGGCGTCAAAAGTACAGATTTTTCACCCTTTTGCGCGGTGCTTTTGTGCGTGTTTTCGCGGTTTATACAAACCGTACTGGAAAGGTTTTCCTTTGAAGATGTTGAAAACCCTGTTGAAAGCGTGGAAAACCCGCTTGTATGGCCAGTTTTCCACCGTTTCAGGGGGTGTTTTCAACATATTGTGGAAAACCTTTCAACATAACAGTACGGATAAACACCCCCGCTCACTGGGCAAACTACCAGTTTTACCCCTGTTTTTGCGGGTAAAACTTACAATTATTACGGGGGTTTTGCCCGTTTTTTCACTTTCCACAGGTTTTCCCCACCCCGTTTGTGGACAAAAAGCGAAAAGTTCATCCTGCATGTTGAATACAAAAATTCCCCACAAAATTCCATCCTGTTCAGGCCATTCCGGCTGCTGCAAACCAGTCCGCCGCAGCCCGCAGAACGGGCGCAGCATTGCTGCCCCCGCCGCCGTATTCGATCACCACCGCCACCGCAAACCGCGGCTGCTGCACCGGCCCATACCCAATGAGCACCGAGTTTGTGTAGTGGGTGCCATCCGGCAGCGTGCCCGCCAGCTGGGGACTGCCGGTCTTGCAGGCAAGGGGAATGGGCGATTCCCGCAAAGTGCGCAGCGTTTGGGCCATCTGGGCCATACCCTCCCGGATGGGGGCAAACACTGCCGCCCCGCCGGGTGCCTGGGCTAAAACGTCCGGCTGCGCCTGCCAGGTTATATTCCCGGCGGCATCGGTTGTGCTTTGGGCAAAATGCAGCGCCGGGCGCTGGCCGTCCCGCGCAAGGGCCCCAGCATAGGCCGCCAGCTGCAAGGGGCTGACCGACGTATTGCCCTGCCCAATGGCCGCCATCAGTGCAAGGCCCGCCTGATAGTTCTCATCGGTGCTCCAGGTCAGGCGGCCTGTAGTTTCCGGCAGCTCAGTACCGCAGGGTACTCCAAGGCCCAGCTGCTGCGCGGTAGCGGAAAACGTATCCACCCCAAGGCGGCGGCCGACATCATAAAAATAAATGTTGCAGCTGTGGCGCAGCGCCGTAACCATGCTGACGGCCCCGCGGTGCCCCAGCTGCAAACAGCGCGGCTGGTAACCCGCATAGTAAGTGTACCGCCCGCCGCAGTTTACGGTGCTTTGCGGGGTGATGATCCCCGCCGCCAGGGCCGATGCCGCTACTGCCGGTTTGAACGCTGACCCCGGCGCATACTGGCCGTTCAGCACCCGGTTGACCAGCGGTGCTCCCTGGGCTGTGGCCAGTGCGGCATAATTCTGCCGCCAGCTGGCAAGGTCATAATCCGGCAGGCTGACCGCCGCCAGAACGCCGCCGGTCTGCACATCCACCACCACAGCCGCCCCTGCGCGGGCTTCTTTGCCCTTGCCTTCCGGCTTTGTGGCCTGTAAAGTTTCAATTTGCTGCTGCAATGCGCTGCGCAGGGTGCGCTGCAAATCAGCATCCAGGTAAAGGTGCAGGGTATCCCCGGCCTGTGGCGTACTTTGTATGGTTTCGGTGCGGCCGCCGCTGCTGCGGTCAACTGTCACTTTCAGGCTTCCCGCTCTGCCGCGCAACGCATCCTCCCAGGCGGCTTCCAGCCCCCATTGGCCGATGGATTCATCCATGGCAAGGCCTTGGGCCTTTTTCTGTGCCCACTGCTCGGCGCTCATGGCCCCCACGCCGCCCAGCAGCTGCGGAGCGAGGGTGCCATCCACCGCCGTGCGGGTACCGCGGGCAGTCAGCCGCACCGCCCCGCTCTGGGGCAGACCGGCAGCCAGCAGGCTCTGGCACTGTGCCTGGGTCAGATTTTCAGCCAGCGGCAGTTCCCCCGCCGAAACGGCAGAACAAAAGGCGGCAAGCTGTGTTTCCACATCCTTGCCGCCTAGATCCAGTTCTTTTAACGTTTGCAGGGTCTGCGCCATCTCGGTGTCCGGTGGGGCCGGAACGCAGAGCGCCAGGTCATACACGGTGTCATCCTGCACCAGCGCCGTGCCGCTGCGGTCCACAATGCTTCCCCGCGCCGCCGGGATTCGCACGGTATAGCTGGTCTGAGATGCCTGTTCCAGCTTTTTAGCATAGTGATCCGCCATGGTAAACTGCATCCAGTACAGCCGCACCAAAAATGCCGCAAACACGGCAGTGCAGAAAATCAGCAGGAACCACACCCTCTTTTTGCCGTCTTTTTTCATGCGCACCTCCCGGCAGGCCACTGCCTGCTCTGGTCTGATCGTTCTTTGGTCTGTCCTTTTGCCATATGGGTATTATACAAGGTTTTGCCGCAGCTGTCAGCCCCCGATGAAATACAGGCAGTCGGTTTCATCGGCAGTATCTTCCAGCGGGGCACGCAGGGTCAGGCCGCCGGGGTCGGGCTGGGGCGCTGCTGCCAGCTGCCCGGCCCAATACTGTCCCTGCGCGGTAACGGCCAACTCCCCCGCTGCCGCCTTACAGCTGCAGGGCAGGCCGGTCACCCACAGGACTCCGTTCTGGCGGGTCAGCGTGCCAAGGGCCTGCCCCACCAGAGCCGGGACTGCCCCCGCTCCGCTGCCCGCCGGGGACACCGTGCCATGCTCCCCTGCAATGCCCGCAAAACGGCCGCTGCGGTCCAGCACGGCGGCCCCCGCCTGCACCGGCTGCGCCAGCAAAAATCCGCCGGGCCAGCGGGCGGCGGTCCACACGGGGTCCCAGCGTTCGCCGTCCGTCTGCCTGCTTTGCAAAAAATTGCGCATGGCGGCGTTTTCTTCGGCATCCGGTTCGTGTTCTGCCAGCCGGCGGTGCAGGGCAAACAGCTCCCGCTGCATCACGCTCATTTGGGCGGCATAGTGTTGGGCTAAGGCATCATCCAGCCGCCGGGGCAAAGCCGCCCCCCACACGGCCATGCTAAGCAGGGCAAGGCCCGCCAGCCCCAGCAGCAGCGCACAGAGCTGCCGGAGCGTTTTGTGCCGTCTGCGCGGTGCCGGGCGCGCAAGGTCCAGCCCGTCCCGTTCTTTTCGTCTGGTATGCCGCATGGTGCGCCGCCCGCCTTTCGCTCATTGTTTTTCTCCACAACTATATGTTTGCCCGCCCCCTGCTAGACTTTGGGGGCGGATTTGATATAATAGAAGAAACCAAACCAAATGTTAAGGAGTACCTGCCATGCCTGCCACTTTGCTTGTTTTAGATATTGACGGCACCCTGCGCCCCCATGGGGAGCCGCGCGTGCCCAAAGAAAACGTCGATGCCCTGCGCACCGTGCAGAAAGCCGGGGTCAAGCTCGTGATTGCCACGGGGCGCTGCCGGGCAGAGATCCCCGCCAAAATGCTGCGCGGCATCCGGCCGGATTACTGGATCTGCGCCGCCGGTGCCCAGGTGGAGGATGCCGCCGGGACCGCCCTGTACACCAGCCACATGACCGCCGAGGAAATGTACGCTCTGGTGGATTTTTGCGAGGACTATGAGTACCCGCTGGGATTCAGCTTTTCGGACGGCGGGTATGTTTACCTGGATTATGAGGCCTTCCATGTGCAGGAGAAAGCCGCTGCACTGGAAGGTTGCCTGAAAGACGGCGAGGACCAGGACCGCCACCTGTTGGATATGCCGTTTTCCGCGTTCGGCATGCTGGCGGAGGAAGATATCGCCAAGTTCCAGGCCAAATACGGCTACCTGGGGCTGAAGTTCCTGCCCTACCACGTGACGGGGTGCGATATCCTGCGCGCCGGACAGGACAAGGCAACCGGCCTGCAGGCACTGCTGGACCATCTGGGCCTGGCCGCTGCGGACTGCGTTGCCGTGGGCGACGGTCCCAACGATGCCGGAATGCTGGCGCTGGCCGGGCGTTCCTACTGCATGGCGGACGGCATGAAAACCGCCAAAGCTGCCGCCAAGGCGCTGGCCCCTGCCGCTGCACCCGATGGCATTGCCCAGCTGTGCCGCAGTCTGTGGCCGGAGATATTCCGTTGAACACCAAACAACCGTACACCCATGTGGGGCCGGGGCTGCCCCCACTGTACGGCGCACAGGCCAAAGCGCTGATCTTAGGCAGCTTTCCCAGCCCAAAGAGCCGGGCACAGGGGTTTTATTACGGCCACCCGCAGAATCGGTTCTGGCCGCTGATGGCTACCCTGACCCACAGCCCCACCCCCGCATGGGAGGATCTGGATGCCAAACGCGCCATCATCATTGGCAGCGGGCTGGCGGTGTGGGATGTCATCCACGCCTGCTCCATCCGCGGGGCATCGGACGCTTCCATCAAAGATGTGGAACCGAATGATCTGGCAGCCCTGGTGAACCGCCTGGGCGTACAGGCCATTTTTTGCAACGGTGCCACCAGCGGCAGGCTGTACCGCAAATATGCCCAGCCCCTGACCGGGTTGGAAGCTGTGGTGTTGCCCTCCACCAGCCCGGCCAATGCGGCGTTTACCATGCCGCGGTTGCTGGATGCCTGGGGCACTGCGCTGGAAGGATATGTGAACAAACCGTAAAAAGCGCAAAAAAGCGCCGTTTTGCCGCCCGAAAGGGGCAAAATTGTTTGCATTGTCCCCGCCGTTGCACTATAATGAAAGGGTATTCCCTTTGCTCCGGCGCTTGCCTTTGCCGGGGCGCACCTTACTACAAGGAGCTTTGAACCCATGAGCAAGTGGATCGAAAAGCGCACCCGCCCGGTTCTGCCGCTGTACCTGGCTGCACTGACCTGGCCGGTTGCTTCCCTGATTCTGCCGCCCTACCGGCTGGTGAACCTGGTTATCATTGCGGCTCTCAGCACTGTGGTGTATCTGGTTTCTTCCCGCTTCTGCCCCACGCGGGTGCAGCGGGTGGAACAGCCCTACGCCACCGGCAGCGAGAACACCGATGCCATGCTGAACGGCATTGCCGCCAACCTGGACGCGCTGCACAAGCTGAATGACGCCATCCCGGATGCCGAACTTTCCCGCCAGCTGGACCGTATGGAAAAGGCCGGGCGCGGCATTGTGCAGGCGGTGGAGCAAAAGCCGGATAAAGCCCGCACCGTGGATCGCTTTGCACGGTATTACCTGCCGGAAGTGGTCAAGATCATGAGCGCATACGCCCAGATGGAAAAAGGCGGCATTACCGGCGAAAACGCCGCCCAGATCTTGAGCGAAGTACGCCGCAACGCTGGCACCATGGCCACCGCATTTGAAAACCAGCTGGACGCCCTGTATTCCGCAGAGGCAATGGATATTTCGACCGACATCGAAGTGCTTGAAAACATCATGCGCGGTCAGAATTTGACCTGATGCTCCCAACCCAAAATATAAAAAGAAGAAGAGAAAGGACTTGCCACTATGTCTGATCTGGATTTTGACCTGAACGCTCCCGCAGCACCTTCCCTGACCTTGGATGCGGCCCCTGCCGCCCCCACCCTGACCCTGGATCCCGAAGCGGATGCCAAGGTGGTGGAGGAAGCCAAAAAGGCTACCCCCGTTACCGTGGAGGATACCCCGCTGAGCCCCGAAGAGCAGAAGATGGTGCAGGATTTTGCTGAAAAGATCGACTTGACCAACTCCCAGATGATTTTGCAGTACGGCGCCGCCAGCCAGAAAAAGCTGAGCGATTTTTCTGACAGTGCGCTTTCCCGCGTGCGCACCAAGGATATGGGTGAGACCGGCGAACTCATCACCCAGCTGATCGGCGAGCTGAAAGGCTTTGACGCCACCGCAGAAAATCAGAAAGGCTTCCTGGGATTTTTCAAGAAAAAGTCCAACGAGCTGGAAGCCCTGAAAGTGAAATACGACAAAGCTGATGTGAACGTGGAACGCATCAAGGCCCAACTGGAGGACCACCAGGTAACCCTGATGAAAGACATTGCCATGCTGGACAAGATGTACCAGCTGAACCTTGTCTATTTCAAGGAGCTGAGCATGTATATCCTGGCCGGCCGCAAAAAGCTGCAGCAGGTGCGGGAGAACGACCTGGCCGCCGCTGAAGCCAAGGCCAAAGCATCCGGCCTGCCGGAAGATGCCCAGGCCGCCCGCGACCTGGCCGACCAGTGCGACCGCTTTGAAAAGAAGCTGTATGACCTGGAGCTGACCCGCAATATCTCCATCCAGATGGGCCCACAGATCCGCCTGATCCAGTCCAACGATACGATGATGGCCGAAAAGATCCAGACCACCATTGTGAACACCATCCCCTTGTGGAAGAACCAGATGGTTCTGGCCTTGGGCATGGCACACAGCCAGCAGGCTATGCAGGCCGAGCGCGCCGTGACCGATGCCACCAACGAGCTGTTGCGCAAGAACGCCGCAACCCTCAAGCAGGGCACCATCGACATCGCCAAAGAGTCTGAGCGCGGTGTGGTGGATATTGAGACCCTGCAGCAGACCAACCGCGATTTGATCAGCACACTGGATGAATTGAACAAGATCCGCGCAGACGGCAAGGCCAAGCGCGCCGCCGCCGAGCAGGAGCTGGGCCGCATTGAGGGCGAGCTGAAGCAGAAGCTGTTGGAAATTAACAAGTAATTATTTTTAGGGTGCATTATTGCATCCCCGTTAAGTGAGGACGACCCATGCAGTTGGAGCAGCAGGAAACATTTGAGATCAAAAGCCCGCAGCTGGAAGTGTTTGGCCAGGTGGAAAGCAAACTGCCCGCCCCCGCCAAAAAGCGGCCTTTTGCGGCCGGGTTCCTGGCCGTGATGGTGCTGGTTTCGGTGTTTGGCATTGGCGGCGTGCAGCTGAAAAGCCGTTACCGCAATGTGGCTGAAATTTACACCAGCGAGGTTGACAAGCATGGCAACAGCATCCAGGGGGATTTTACCACCCTGACGGATACCGCTGCCAACCTGATGCGTGCCTGCCAGAAGGTACTGGGCGAAGCTGACAGCAACTGCACCACCGTAGCAGACCTGCTGGCCCAGTGGCAGGATACCGCCATTGCCCCAGCCGCGCAATATGCGGTCATCCACCAGCTGGATAACGCTGTGGACGCCATGTACACCGCCGCCAAGGCAAAAGCCACCAACGATGCGCTGGATCAGATCAACAGCCTGGATGCCAGCTATGTGAGCACCCAAAGCATTTTGCAGCGCGAAATTGCGCAGAATTATACCACCGCTGCCCAAAGCTACAACACCATGGCTTCCGGTTTCCCCGCCAATGTGATCGGTACATTGTGGGGCGCGGGGCAGGTGGAGCTGTATGCAGCGCAGTGACCCCGGAAAGGAGGGGGCCGGATGAAAATTTTGACCCGCACCGCAGCCGCCGTTCTGGCGGCTGTGACCGCGGCGGCAGTCTGGGCGGTACCGGCAGCGGCAGCTGCTTCCGTTCAGGGCATCAGCAGTACCAGCTGCATTGCCGATAATGCCAATATTCTAAGCCGCGATACCGAAACATATATCACCAACATTTCTGTTGCCCTGCAGGAAAACTGCAGCGGTGCACAGATCGGCGTTTACACCACCGATTACGTCGGCAACAACACCATGGAAGGCTATGCCTACGAGGTGTTCCAGGCATGGGGCCTTGGCAGCGCTGACCAGGACAACGGCATGGTGCTGCTGATGGCCACCGGGGACGACAACTATTGGGCCACCCCCGGCGAAGGGCTGGAAAGCGCTTTTTCCGGCAATGTGCTGAGCGATCTGCTGTATGATAACCTGGAAGCTTCCTGGGCAAAGCAGGATTACGATACCGGCGCACGCAAAACCGTGCTGGCCATGGCCGAGCGCATCTGCGATGTATATGGCGTCAGCCTGGATATGGACGCGATCGGCTCCGGCCTGGCAGATTCTTCCGGCAGGATTGTGGAAAACACCCAGAGCCGCAGCAATGGAGGGGCGGTGCTTACCTTGATTTTACTGACGATTATTATTGCAGTGATCGTGATTGCGATCCTGAAAACGCCGCGCGGCCCCCGCGGGCCGCAGGGTCCCACCTACACAGGCGGCCGCCGCGGGCCGAACGTATTCTTTTTCGGCGGACCGGTTTACCGGCCGCGCCGTCCCCGGCGTCCTCCCCCGCCGCCCCCTCCGGGCGGTGGATTTGGTAATCCCGGCCCACGCCCCGGCGGCGGCTTTGGCGGGCCTGGCCCCGGTGCTAGACCTGGCAGTTTCGGTCCGCGTCCCGGCGGCGGCTTTGGCGGAATGTCCGGCGGGTTCCGTTCCGGCGGCGGCAGTGCCCGGCCGGGTGGCGGTGCCGGGCGCAGCGGCGGGTTCAGCGCCCCGCGCGGTGGGGGCGGCAGCTTCCGTGCCGGCGGCGGTTCCACCCGCGGCGGCGGTGCCGGGCGCAGATAACCCCTTTGCCCGTTGAGCAGGGTTGAAGGGCCCCAAAAAAATTAGACAAAGACAAGAATTAAGTAACCTGAACGGTCTGAATCCTGTATTGCACAGGGTTCAGGCCGTTTCGTTTTAATTGAATTCGGCGGTCGATGTAATCGGCAATCGTCTTTTCAAAATTCTCAGCAACAGCGTTATCCAGACAAGTTCCTTTTCGAGACATGCTCTGCGTAATGCCTTTCTCTTGGCATACCAAAACACCCCATTTGTTAGACAGTAATACCATACTGTCTAACAAATGGGGTGCAGTTCACAGGGGGCCGGGGCTTTTATGGTTTTATTTATGGATCATACGAACGGGTTATAGAACCGGCCGTACCGGATGGTAACAAACAGGCTGACCAACAGCAGCGCTGCGCCAAAAGCCAGGGCGGCAAAATCCCGCTTGGCAAAGGGGCGCTGGGTGTACCAGGTGCGCTTGCCATTTTTGCCAAAGCCACGCAGCTCCATGGCGTTGCTGATGGTATCAATGCGGTTCAGGCTGGTCAGAATCAGCGGCAGCAGAATACTGACCGAATTCTTGAGCCGTGCAAAGAACGGTTCGCTTTTGCCCAGCTCCACGCCGCGAGCCTGCTGGGCCTGGCTGATGCTGTGGTAATCGCGCTGAATATCCGGGATATAGCGCAGCGCAATGGCAACCGAGTAGCCAACCTTATAGGAGATGCCGATGCTGTTCAGGCTTGCGGCAAACTCGCTGGGGTTAGTGGCGGAAATAAACAAGATAGCCACCGGCAGTGCCACAAAGTATTTGAGCGAGATATTGACCATGTAGAACAGCTGCTCCGCCGTTACATCATACCGCCAGAACAGATGGAACAGCACATGCCGCGTGCCGTACAGCGTGGTGCCCTGGTTGGGGTCAAACAAAAAGATGAACAGGTTATTCAGCAGCAGGAATACCAGCATAAAGATCAGCATAAACCGCACTTCGCGCAGTTTGATGTGGCTGAGCTTGAACGCTGCAAAGCTGACGGCCATCAGCCCCAGCAGCACCCAAGTGTTATAGGTGATCATGCTGGCAAAGGTAAACAGCAAAAAGAATGCCAGCTTGGTGGTGCCGGTCATTTTGTGAACAACGCTTTGGCGCGGCAGGTAATTGAGCACGGTATTAGCAGCCATGTGTGCGCACCTCCCTGTCTTCATGGATAAAGCGTTCTACAAAATCTTCCGCCGGGGCAATGCCGCAGCGGTTGGCAAGGGTAAACAGGCTGGTTTCTTTCAGCGCAGCCTGCTCGATGAGTTCAGGGTCACACAGCACGGCAGCAGCGCTGCGGTCGGCAATCAGCTGGCCATCACAGAACACCAATGCGCGCGGGGTGTATTCCAGCATCAGGTGCATATCGTGGGTGATCATCACCACGGTCACGCCCTGCTCGTTCAGCCCGCGCAGGAACTCCATAATGTCGGTATAATGGCGGAAGTCCTGCCCCGCGGTGGGTTCGTCCAAAATGATCAGTTCCGGCTGCTGCACCAGCACGCTGGCAATGGTTACACGCTTTTTCTGGCCAAAGCTCAGTGCGGAAATGGGCCAGTTGCGGAAGGGGTACAGCCCGCAAACCTTCAGAGTATCTTCCACCCGCTGGCGGATCTGTTCCTGGGTCATATCGCTGCCCTGCAAGGCCAGCGCAACTTCCTCAAAGATCATGGTTTTGGAGATCATCTGGTTGGGGTTCTGCATCACATAGCCAATGTGCTGGGCGCGGCGGCGGATGTTATCCTGCGCCAGGTCACGGCCATTCAGCAGCACCTGGCCCTGCTCCGGGGTCTCGAACCCGCAGATCAGCTTTGCCAGGGTAGATTTGCCCGCGCCGTTGCGCCCCACAATGCTGACCATCTCGCCTTTGCCGATGGAAAAGCTGATGTCATGCAGGGTGCTCTGCCCCTTGGTATAGCCAAAGCCAAGGCCGCGCACTTCCAGCAGGTGCTCCGGTGCGGGGTCGGGTTCCGGCAGCGGCAGGGCGTGGAACCACTTGTGCAGGCGGGCGGTATCGGCATCATCCAGCACCACGGTGTCCACATGGGCAGGGCGCTTTTCCGGTGTGATGGCAATGCCCGCATAGCGCATGGCCGTCAGGTACAGCGGCTCCCGGATGCCGTTTTCGGCCAGCATATGGGTGGCCAGCAGCTCGTCCGGGCGCAGGTCAGCCAAAATAGTACCCTCATTGACCAGGATGATGCGGTCCACATTGCGCCACAGCACATCCTCCAGCCGGTGCTCAATGATCAGCACGGTGGTATCGGTCTTGTGCTGGATCTCATCGATCAGCTCAATGGCCTGCTTGCCGGTGGCAGGGTCCAGGCTGGCAAGGGGTTCATCAAACATCAAAATTTTAACCTGATCCACCATAACGCCCGCCAGGCTGACGCGCTGCTTCTGCCCGCCGGAAAGCTCATGCGGGGCATGGTCCAGGCGTTTTTCAATGCCCACCAGCTCTGCGGCATGGCGGGTGATCTCGTGCATTTCCTTTTGGGGAACACAGCTGTTTTCCAGCGCAAAGGCAATGTCCTCGCCCACCGTCAGGCCGATGAACTGGCCGTCCGGGTCCTGCAGCACAGTGCCCACATGGGCCGAAAGTTCAAAAATGCTGCTGTTGGGCGCATCCACACCGTCTACCGTCAGGCTGCCGGTGCATTCGCCGGGGTAGGAAAAAGGGTTCAGCCCGTTGATGCAGGCCGCCAGCGTGCTTTTGCCGCTGCCGGAAGGCCCGGCGATCAGCACACGCTCACCGGGGTAGATATCCAGGTTGATATCATGCAGCGTCGGCTTTTTCTGCGCACGATACTGGAAGGAGAAGTTTTTGAATGAAATAATGGGGTTTGTCTGTTCAGACATGGGCATGGTACCTCAAAGCAAGATATTCCGGTGCCGCCTTCCCCAACGGCAAAGCGGCAAACAAAAAAGCCTTTCCGCAAACCAAAGGCCACGGGAAGGCTTTGCGATGGCAATTATTCTTTATCCAAAGAGCCTTTCTTGGCAATGGTCTTGGTGTAAGCCAGCACCAGCAGGCCGCCCACGACCACAGCAGTAATGCTGTTGGAAATACCGGCAAACACGCCCTGCGCAAACACCTTTTTGGCAGGCTCCGCATAAATCAGGATGTCCAGCACGGGAGCAACCACGATCCAGCCGATCAGGTTGGCGATCACGTTGGCCAGTGCAAACACGCCAACCTTCTTTTTGTTAAAGTCGCCTTCCTCAACATGCAGCTTTTTGGTGAACAGGCCCACCACAACGCCGACAAAAGCGGAGGTGATGACCCAGCTCCACCATGGGATGCCGCCCCAGGACAGGTCGATCAGAGCATGGCCGATGAAGCCGATCAGGCCGCCGGCAACCGGGCCGTACATAGCGGCCAGCAGGGCCAGCACTGCATACTGCAGGCTGATGTTGGTGTTGGGCACCGGGCTGGGGATTGCCACAAAACGCCCCAGCACAAAGAACAGTGCTGCGCCGATACCAACGGCGACAAAGGTCTTGATGCCATTGTTGTTTTTCATAATTCCGCACTCCTTTACAATATTACAAACGATCCCCTTGGAACCTGCCGCAAAACGGCATGACCCAAAGATATGGTAAGTATACGCCCGGTTAAAACCGCTTGTCAATGGGCAAAAACCGCAGTTTGCGCTATTTGGACCCTGCCTGCGGCAATTTCATGCGCTTCTGGCAGCAAAAAGCCCCGCCTTTGCCGCCAGAAGCGGGGTATCATTTTGCAAACACAAGTTTGCGTGGGCAGTTTGGCAAATGCGAAGTTATCTTTTTCCTAATGGCAATGCTATTAAATTTCCCAATAATGCAATAACAGCATATCCAACTACA